>Ga0209403_10002664_pt1 | contig 21004 bp, 23 predicted proteins | sample ArcticOcean_MG_C_8_FD_187440 | JGI IMG/M metagenome (GOLD analysis project Ga0209403, IMG submission 187440) | Marine microbial communities from western Arctic Ocean - ArcticOcean_MG_CB11_86 (SPAdes) (version 2) | ecosystem: Environmental > Aquatic > Marine > Oceanic | place: Arctic Ocean... | reverse complement strand
CGCCGCCGCCTGGCACGCCGACCTGGCCAGCCATGGCCGCCAACGTCGCCAGCGCCGCCACCATCTCACCGCCATTGCTGTTGCGTTGCAGTCCGACGCCTATATGAATGAGCGACGGCGTGTTCAGCGCATAGAGTTCGGCGAATTCCTCGATTTGCGCCGCCGGCACGCCGCAGGCATCCGCCGCGGCCGCCAGGCTGATTTCCATCACTTTTGCCCGCACAGCGTCATAGCCGGTTGTGTGTGCCGCCAGGAATTCCTCATCCGCCCAGCCATGTTCGATCAGTTGGCGCATCAATGCCATCGCCAGTACGGGATCGCTGGCCGGGCGTGGCTGAATGTAGAGATCCGCCGTTTTAGCCGATTCGGAGCGGAAGGGATCAACGACGATTGTCGGGTGAATATCTTTGCTCAGCACATGGCTATGAATATTGGTCGCCTTTGGGTTTTTACCCCAGGCAACATAACAGCGGGTATTATTTAAATGCTGAGGCTCGGTGCCACGGATAGCACCAAATGTGCGAATGATCGCTTCTGCCCCGGCCATGGCACAAATCTCCAGGCCGACCCGGCTGGTGTTAAGCTTGTTCCACAGGCGATTCCCGGAGCGCGACGATACGAAGCCCATATTGGCCAGATAATGATAGGGTAGAATCGCCTGGCCGCCACGTGTATCAATGATCCCCTGAAAGCGCCGGGCAATGACCTGCAGAGCCTCAGGCCATGAAATTTGCCTGAACTCTGCGCTTTTATCTTCCCGGTAGAGGGGGGTTTGAAGCCTCTCCGGGTGGTGAATGAGCTCTTCAAAATGCTGAAAGCGCCCGCACAGAAACCCGCGCGTGATCGGATGATCCGGGTCACCGCTAACGCTCACTACCCGATCATTTTCGACATGGGTGAGCATGCCACAGGTATCTGGGCAGTCTTTTGGGCAGACGGATTTAACTATTTTTGCTGTCATCAATTTCAGTTTTCCATTTGGCGCTATTTTAACCTTTGCCCAGGGGCAAACAATCGCCTTTGATATTTAGGCTCTCGTGGCGTAATAATTAGAAATCTTAAATTTGGTAACAGGCGAGCAGAAGATTATGGCGCATACGGATTTAGACACGCCGCCCAGCATGGGTGGTAAAATTAAGAAATTCGTCCATTCCCGCGATGGCTGGACGATGATTCTGGCATTCGCCATTTGCGTCATTTCCTCGATCTTTATGGCCGGACTGCTGCCGGTCGAGGATTCGATGAGTGCCTTTGGTGTTCTCTTTATCTATTTCGTCACTATGATGATCATTGCCGGTTTGATTCGTATGGGTATGGGTTTTTACGACAAATTCTCCAAACGCGACGCATAACCGGCGCAGGGCGCAAGAAGTATCGCGACGACGCCCGCCAATATCAGCCCGCCCTCTTCGCCGGCGCCCGGTGACAATGCCCGGGCCAAATCCATATGCCTGAAAACAGCGCCTGACGGCGCCCTGTTGCTGCCTTCGGTTTTTCGTGACCCCAAGGGCGATGCGCGCTTTAACCTGCCAATTCCCAAAGCCTTCCTCAAAGATCCGGCGATCAAGCATTTGATCGAGCGCGAAGCGCGTTATGGCGGCTTCGAATATCCCACCCGTGCCTTTTTCGACGCCCACCTTGAACCGGGCGATGTGTTCATTGATGTCGGTGCCCATTGGGGCATGCTGAGCCTGAGTGCAGCGACCCGGCATCCCGGCGAAATATCCGTTCTGGCAATTGAAGCCGACCCGGCCAATGTGAGCAATTGCTGCGCAGCGTGGCCCATAACCAACTCACCAACGACATTGAAACTGTGGCCGCAGCAGCGGGAGACAAGCCCGGCACGACGCCGCTGATCGGCAATACCATGATGGGACACAGCCTCTATGGCAAGGGATTGGAAGGCATGCAGCAAACGGCGCGTGGGCTCTCCGTGCCGATTGTGACGCTCGATGGCCTGATGGCCGAGCGCACCGAGCTACAACGGCGCCGGGTGATGATAAAAATCGATGTTGAGGGCTTTGAGCCACAGACCATCGTCGGCGCTCGCAATTTATTGGCAAGCGAACAAGTGGTAGCGCTGGTGTGGGAACATGGCCGCGCGTATTTTGAAGAACCCGGCAAGAGCGCCGCCCAAGAACTTTTCGCCGAGCTCAAGGATTACGGCTTTACGCTCCATCAATTGCCAAGCCATAAATTGGGCGGCGCGCTGCTGCCCTTTGCGCCGGGGCAGCATGTCTGCAATGTGATTTTCCTGAGCGGCCAGTTCAAACCCTACCGCGCCTATAATCGCCCGGCGGGCCCTGTCGTCCGGCCCGGCGCGTCTAACCGGACCGGTGGTGATGCCGAGGACCGTGCCCGGCTCAGTCAAACTTTAATGGGAATTAACGGCAGCGAAGGTGTGCGCTGGGCTTATCCGACGGAGCTGCTGCCCGGCGCCGACCACCGCGCCAGTCTTGCCGCCCAGCACATTCTACCAGGCGCAAGCGTAATGGATTTAGGTGCAGGCGCCATGCGCCTGCAGGCCGCATTGCCACCAGGTTGTAAATATTTACCGATAGACCTTGTCCGATTTACCGAGATCGGAGAAGTTCTCAACCTCAACCAGGGACAATTCCCGGAGCGTTCAGTGGATACCGTCGCCGCGCTGGAAGTGATGCAATATATTCACGACGTCCCGGCTCTCCTCCGTCGCTGCGCCGCCGCCGCGCCAAATCTAATTCTCAGCTACCCCCTCGCCGCAACCGACGAAGCCAGCGAGGCGCGACGGCGTGAAGGCTGGTTTAATGATTTTGATAAAAAGACCCTGATCGATATGCTCGACAGCACCGGATGGGAAATCGGTTCTCAAGAGCCGGTCGAAAAATCACAGATGTTCACGTGCCGTCGCAAAATCAAAACCGGGCCATGAGCAACACGCTCCTTCCACACGGAAAGCTTCCCGCCGCGCTTTTGCGCGAAATCCTCGCTATGGAATCAGCGAGTGCGCCGGAATTACTGTTGCCGCCGCGTCTCGGAGAGGATGCCGGGGTTATTGCCCTGGCGGATGGCGCGCTGGTGGTTGCCGGCGATCCGGTAACCATGACCGGGGCAGACGTCGGCGCCCATGCAGTTTTGGTCAATGCCAATGATATTGCGGTCACCGGTGTTCGTCCGCGTTGGTTTCTCGCCACCATTTTGCTGCCCGAGGGTATCGGTGAAGATGAAATTCGCGCGCTTTACGATGGCATGCGGGAGACCCTGGAGAGGCACGATATTCTGCTTGTCGGCGGTCATAGTGAAATCACCGCAAGTGTCCGGCAAACGGTGGTGAGTGGATATATGATGGGCTTCGCACCGGATGGCGCCTTTGTATCAACTGCGGATATGCGCGCCGGCGACGTGGTTTTACAGATCGGTGCGGCACCGGTGGAGGGCGCTGCCGTACTGGCGAACGAAGCGACAGCGGCCGCGCAGACCCTATCACCGGCACTCCGTAACGCCGCACTCAACGCTCTTGAGGACCCGGGAATTTCCGTCGTTGAAGCTGCCCTTCGCGCCATGGCACTTGGTGCACATGCGATGCACGATCCGACGGAAGGCGGCCTATCCGCCGGGCTTTACGAAATGGCCGAGGCTGCCCGACTGGCATTGCATCTCGATGAAGAGGCAGTGCTATGGTTTGCGCCGGGCACAGCGCTGTGCGCCGCCACAGGCGCAGATCCCTGGGGCGCGCTCGCTTCGGGTGCCTTGCTTGCGGCCTTCTCACATGAAAGTGCCGAGACCGCCCAGCGAACGCTCGTTAAAGAAGGATATGCGGCAGCAACCATCGCCCGCACCGCGCCCGGTGCCGGCGTCCACTTCAGGAACGGCCAAGCGCTCGCCCGCTTTGCGCGCGACGAAGTATTGCGCGTCCTTGCCTAGAGCATGTCACGCTCGCATGTGCTCACGCAAGATGCTCTATCTCTTTGGAATTGAAGCAAAACGTCGTCGCAGGTGATTCCACCCGCTCGGGTTTTGCTCTAGCGATCGATCACTTCGCGAACAACCGGGTGATATTGCTCGCCAAAGCCCTCGCGGATGGCCTGCTCAAAGCGCTCGCGCACTAATTCAGCACCCTTTAAATCAATATTTTCCTTCGCCGCTAACTCAAGCGCATAGTCCAAATCTTTCATAGCATAACGTACCGAAAACGCGCCCTCGGGATATTCGCGCGGCAACATTGCTTTTGTCGCATGATTGCGTAGCGCAAAACTATCGCCTGAGCTTTTACCAACCGTTTGCAGAAAGAGCTCTTCATCGAGACCAGAGCGCCGGGCAATGGCAAGGGCCTCCGCAAGGGCGGCGCAGTTTTGAAACAGCATCATATTATTGAGAATTTTCACCGTCTGGCCGGCGCCCGGCCCGCCGCAATGGGTGATGTCGCTGGCCATACAGGCAAGCAGCGGCTGGATGCGGGAAAATACCGCATCGTCACTACCAACCATGATGCTCAGCGTGCCATCGATTGCCGCTTGGCGGGTGCGCGCTACCGGGGCATCGGCAAAGGCGACACCGCGCGCCGCGAATGCCGCATATAGTTCACGCGCGAGCTCCGGCGGCGAGGTGCCGCAATCAACCACGCATTGCCCTTCCACAAGATGTGCCAGCAAACCGCCTTCGTCGAGGCATATTTCGCGCACCTGTTCACCAGCGGGCAACGACAGAAAAATTGTATGCGCTTCAGCACATATCTCAGCCGGTGACTTCACCGCTCTCACGCCATCGGCCGCTAGCCGCTCAAGCGGCGCGGAACTCATATCGTAGGACATAACGCTCTGCGATTGATTCAAGACTAAGTTGCGGCACATGGGCTCTCCCATTACACCAACACCAATAAAACCAAGATATTCGAACATCAGTCGCTCACCACTCAAGTACTTGATAAAAGTATACTAAATTACAGTTGAGTATATTCGCCTATTCGCCTAATTACCTCCATATAATAGCAAGATAAAAAAACCGTATTCTCTCTAGAGACTTGGCATCAAATTTACACATGAGTTCCGCACACGAGAAACAGATTACAGCCCTTAAGGAGGAGATTTCCCGCCTGGAAAACTTGCTCGCAGAGCGCCCTGGCGATCAACAGAAAAGTCTCGCAGCAGCAATTGGCCCCGAATCCGACAGCAACAGCGTAGTCGCGCAAGCTCTGCTGGAAAGCGAAGAAACCCTAATCGGTATCCTCAACAATGTTGAAGATGCGGTTATGACGATTGATGGCACAGGCACGCTTTATTCCTTCAATGCAACGGCTGAGAAAATGTTCGGTTATCCGGCAGATGTCATCATCGGCCAAAATATCAAATTGATCATGCCGGAGCCGCACCGCGGTCAGCACGATATCTATGTCAAAGCCTATCAAACCAGCGGAGAAAGCCAAACCCTGGGCAAAGGGCCGCGCGAATTGGTGGGTCTGCGCAAGGACGGCGGCCTGTTCCCGATCGATCTTTCAATTAGCGAGATGCAGATCTCCGGACAACGCAGGTTTATCGGCACCATTCGCGACATTAGTGAGCGCAAATACGCCGAACGCGCCTTCCGGGAAAATGCTGAAGAGCTCGACGCCATCTACCAGACCGCCGGCGTCGGCATCGGCATCGCCGATTGCAATGGGCGATTTCTGCGTTGCAATAAAAGGTTGGAAGAGATGCTTGGCTATAGCGAAGCGGAGTTCGTCTCAACAGACATTACAAACCTATCCCACCCCGAGATCAGGGTAAGAGGCTGCGCCGGGAGATTTTTGAAGGTAAACGGAAAGATTTCCAACTCGATTGCCGCCTCATTCGCAAAGACGGCACAGTAATTTGGGTCATGGCGACTGTTGCTGCCCTTAAAAATGCAGATGGAGAAGTGACGGCAACGGTCGGCATTGCCGAGGACATGAGCGAACGAAAGCGTGTTGAAACCGCGCAGGAAACGTCCGAGCGCCGCTACCGCAGCCTGTTCGAAACTAGCCAGGACAGCATCCTTATCTCGGATATAGATGGCAACTTACAAGATGCGAATCCGGCTATTCTCGCCTTGCTCGGTTATGAATTGGACGAAATATGCCAAAAAACAGTGGAAGATATTATGCTTCCGAAATGGCGTGAATTTACAACTGAGGTGCGTGATAATTTATATTTCGGGCCGCGTGGCGAATATAAAAAGGAGTATTTGCGTCGCGATGGAACAGCCATTCCCGTAACGGTTCATGCCTGGAGCGTTGCCGGCAAGCAACCTCGCACCATGGCGATAAATCGCGATATGACCGAAAGGAAGTAGATCGAGGAGCAATTGCGCCAAGCGCAGTAAATGGAGGCCATCGGACAATTGACCGGCGGCGTCGCGCATGATTTCAACAATCTGCTCACCGTCATTACAGGAAATTTGGAAATGATCGCCGATGAGATCGAAAGCGATATCGAACTCTCTGCGATGACGGCTAGCGCGATCCGTGCCGCTGAGCGTGGGGCTAGCCTCACCCAGCGCCTTCTAGCGTTCTCGCGCAAACAGGTGCCGCAACCAAAAGCCATCGCCGTTGATACATTGGTCAGCGAAATGATGGATATATTGCGGCGCGCGCTGGGCGCCACCATTTCAATAGAGGCACGGCAGCCTGCAATGTCAGGCTGATGGCACGCAATTGGAAAGCGCCATCTTAAACCTCGCTATCAATGCCCGCGATGCCATGCCACGAGGTGGCAATCTCACAATATCCACTAGGCGCGTCGCATTGGACGAAGCGGCTGCGACCGCGCTGGAAGATATGCCAACAGGTAACTATATGTTGCAGGAAGTTTCCAATGACGGGTCCGGCATTAAGCCTAAGGACTTGGAACGCGTTTTTGACCCCTTCTTCACCACTAAAGACGTGGGTAAAGGGTCCGGCCTGGGGCTCAGTATGGTTTATGGTTTCGCCAAGCAATCCGGTGGGCAGGCGACTATTCGCAGTGAGATTGGTGGCGGCACAACGATCAGTATTTATCTGCCCAAGCCGGCCAACCAATAGGATTGGCGCGCTGCACCAGTTTGCCGAGTGACAGGATCAACGGCTCAGCAAAACGCGGCGCCGCAATTTGCAAACCGACCGGTAGTCCGGCGCGCGATAGGCCGGCCGGAATCGAGGCCGCCGGAATACCAGCCATGGTCACCAGGAAGGCGCCGGCAATCCAATCCACATAATTTTCTAATTTGCGGCCGCCGATGCTGTCGGGGAAATTCTGTTTGACCGGGAATTGCGATACCGGCGACATCGGCATTAACAGCGCGTCATAAGTCTCAAATAATTTTCTGTAACGATGCCAAACCCTTGTGCGCATATCCTCGGCAGCGGCCAATTCGGACATGGTAGTGTTCAGGCCGGAGCGCACGTTGCCAGCCAGGTTGGGGCCAAACGCATCGAGATTTTCCAGGCGCTCATATTGCATGCCGACCATCCACTCACCGCGCAGCGTCAGGTAGGCATCGCGCGCGTCCGATAGGTCAAAATCCACTTCCTCAACAATCGCTCCATCTTTGGCCAAATCAAATGCGGCTTCGCGGCAAATGCCTGCCAACTCCGCATCAACGCCGATTACCGCTATGTCGGGCGCATAGGCGAGCCTCAGGCCTTTGGCGTCATTACGCGCGCACACCACATCAAACGCACGGGTCCATGGCGCGATGACGGAATTCGGCATCTTCTCGCTATAGCCGGCCATGGCATCCAGCATCATTGCCGCATCTTCAGCTGTGCGCGCCATCGGCCCCAGTACTTGCCCCGGGTCCCATGGCAAAGGCAGCGGATAATTGGATATCAGGCCCGGCGTGGTGCGCAGACCAACAATGCCGCAAAAGGCTGCCGGCATTCGGAGAGAGCAGCCAAAATCCGTACCCTGAGCAATCGGCACCATACCGCTCGCAACTGCTGCCGCAGAACCACCAGACGAGCCGGATGGGCTCAGCACCGGGTCCCACGGATTTCCCGTTGGGCCAAATAATTCATTGTCGGTGTTGGCTCCGGCGGCGAATTCCGGCGTGTTGCTCTTGCCGAGAATTATTGCCCCCGCGGCCCGGAGGCGCGCTACCACCTCGGCGTCTTCCTCAGGTACATGATCGGCATAGACCGGCGACGCCCAGGTGGTGCGCATACCCGCCGTCTCGACAATATCCTTGATGACCACCGGTAAGCCAAGGAGCGGCGACAGATCATCGCCGCCCTTGGAAAATAGCTCATCTGCCGCCCTGGCGCTCTTGCGCCCAGCCTCCGCATCCAGGGTGACGATTGCGTTCAGACGTGGATTGAGATGATCGATAACCGCGAGATGCGCCTCCAACAGCTCAAGAGCACTCACCTCCCGCGAACGTAGCGCCGCTGAAATCTCAACGACGCTCCGGCGCGTCAATTCAACCGGCATTAATCGCCCATATCGACGATAGCGATCGAAGGCCCTCCACCCGGCGGGCCCTGATGCATGGCATCGACCGAGACAAATACTGCCGGGTCGCCAATTGCTGCCGCTGCCACGCCGCCCACTGCGCCTTTCGAATGGCGATGGTGATGAACGTCGGAATCATCCAACATGATCTGCCGCCGATTACGTAATTTGGCGCCGGGATCAGCCTCGCACTTAATAAAGCAATTGACCAACTTATCACCGAGATCCTCTGACCTGGCACGCTCCGGTAAATCCAGGCCGGCCGAACGGATCGATTCATAGATGCCGTCCATATCGAGCGCATCGCGCATGACGCTATGGCCAATCCGGTAACGCCCGCCCGCACCATCGCGATTGCCGAACAACACGATCTGCGCCCGATCCAACTCGACGCCCGAGGAACAAGAAGCAACAGAGGAATAGAGATTGAGCTTGCGGCAAATCTCTTCTGCTGTCGGCATCTCTACCTCGCCCAAGGCCACGGCAATTCCGAGGCCGGTGGTGCCATTGGAGACACCCATGGAATCATGCACTTCACAAGCTACGCTTTGGCCCCGAGAATGAGCCTCCTGAATGCCATCGATGGTCAACAGCGGTGTCTTGGTTTGCACATAATGTACATCTTTTACATCCGAGATGCCGGCATCCTGCATGGCCAAACGCACACCGGCAGCCACCGTCTCAACCATCGCCGGGCGGCCAATATCTTCCGGTAAAATTATCCCGCTAATGGCCGTGCCCATGGCGAGGCGCGATTGCCCACTGACGCCTTCTTCGCTGTTGCGCGCAAACACCGTGGCATGGGGCGTGATGACACCATCACAACCGCCCGACCAAACCATGGGAATTTCCTTTATTTCGGCGTCGCTGCGCGTACCGTGCTTCTGCAGCACTGCACGGTACGCCTGATCCGAGAGGATGCGAGTGAAGTCATTGACGCCGCCATTGCCTTCCGTCTTACCGATAGCGGCAACAATATCGTCGGCAGCCATACGGCCCGAAGTGATCAATTCTTCAAGCCCGCTCGCGTCGGATACACTCTTGATTTCAATTTTGGCGACATCGATTGCCATTCTTCCTGCGCTCCCTATTCTTATTTTGCCGGCGCCCAGCGCCAGTCCTGCTGTATTTTGCTTTCGACGATTACGCGCCCCGCTTTGATAACGGTATTGCGCGCCGCCTGCTTGCACAACGCTTCTGCGGCGCTTTCCGCATCCAGGATAACCAGATCCGCTGCACAGCCCGGCGCAAAACCATAATCCGCGAGCCGCATCACCCGCGCCGCCGCGTTGGTTTGCATATCGAACACCTGCTCGACCTCCTGAGGCAAACTCATATGAGCGGCATGGGCGGCAATCAGGCCGACTTCGAGCGGATCCACACGGCCAAACGGATAGAAAGTATCCTTCACGCAATCCTGACCGAACGACACATTGATGCCTTCAGCCAATAATTCCTTCACCCGGGTAATGCCGCGCCGCTTGGGCTGGGCATCAAAGCGGCCCTGCAGCATCAGGTTAGTGGCCGGATTGGTGATCATGTGAATTTCCGCTTCACGCACCAGCGCAATAACGGCGCTGGCATAATCCTCATCATAGCCAGCGAGAGCACAGGTGTGGCCGGCTGTCACCCGGCCCTGCCAACCATGCTCGATTGTTTGTTCGGCCAGCATTTCAAGCGTGCGCGCACCCACATCGTCGGTTTCGTCTACATGCATGTCGATATCGGCATCAAAGGCCTTGGCAATTTCGAAGGCGATAGAGATATGCCGCGCGCTATCCTGCGGATGTTTTTCATTGAACGGCATGCCGCCAACCACATCGGCACCAGCCTCCATGGCCTGCCACATCAATTTCTCGGCGCCTTTGTTTTTCAGAATGCCTTCCTGCGGAAAGGCGACGATCTGAACATCCATCACGTTCCGGTGACGACGGCGCGCTTCCGCCACACCTTCGAGCGGGCGCAGACCACCGATATTGTCGACATCCACATGGCTGCGAATGCGCGTGACACCATTGGCCAGAGCCGAGCGAATGACCCGACCGGCGCGCTCGGCAATCTCCTCGACTACATAGGCGCGTTTGCGCTCCCAGATAATCTCAATCGCTTCATCGAGCGTGCCGGAAACATTGACGCGCACATCTTCATTGATATGTGCCTTATCGAGATGAATATGCGGCTCAACAAATCCGGCGACACAGAGACGCCCCATTGCATCAATTGTCTCCGCGGCATCACTACCATTTGCAGGCGCTACGCCATCCGCCGGCGGTGCAACAAAGCAACCGTCGGCGATATAGAGATCACCTATCTCGAGTTTCTCGTCGACACCGCGCCAAACATTGGCATTCTTGATGATAAGGTCCAAGGCTCTACTCTCCCTTGCCACGTCTAAATTTCACCTGTCCGTCGTCATATAATTTGGAACAATCTACGGCCTGATCTAAAGGAGGATTTGGCCCATCTGGTTCAAGATATTAAGCGGCATATTCGCGGTATTGCAAGCGCCGGTTCTCCATCGCCGCACATGGCGCACTTCGTGGCTGATTCGGCTTGGCCCTTGGCAAAGTCATAGCAAAATCCCTGCACTCCGTTTTGGACGGCTCCCAATGCCCGGCACTACCCTACGATAGCAACCTAATATTTATTATGGGATTAGCCCTTAAAATATCATTGATTTCTCTGTGTCTAATTGACGCAGAGCAGAATTCTTAACGCTTTGGCGACCTCCGACCATAAATATTTTGTCGTGCGCCGCCCTTCGCGCTATCCTGGCGCGATAATTGCCGAAGTTAACGAAAAGAAATTTCCGCTGCGCATAGCACCAAATCTGCGCAGAACGGGAACCAGGGGAGAAAAGCATGGAGTCTAACGCCAAGCACAGCGCCATTACGGTTACCATGACCGTAAATGGCCAAAGCGTGCGCGAAGACATCGCCGCCAACACACTGCTGTCGACCTTTCTGCGCGAACAGCTTGGCCTGACAGGCACCCATATCGGCTGCGATACCAGCCAATGCGGCGCCTGCAATATTCATGTTAATGGGCGCTGCGTGAAATCCTGCACCATGCTGGCGGCGCACGCCGACGGTGCCGAAGTGGGCACGGTAGAGGGCCTCGGCAGCGAAGCGGAACTGCACCCCATGCAGGCGGCGTTCAAAGAACATCATGCGCTGCAATGCGGATTCTGTACGCCAGGCATATTGATGGCTGCCATCGAATTGGCGACCACCACGCCGGAGGCCGATGAAAATGAAATCAGAGCCCACTTGGAGGGTAACCTTTGCCGTTGCACAGGCTATCACAATATCGTCAAGGCTATCGCTGCCGGAACACGCAAAATGGCGAAGAACGGCTAACTATTGCGCGGGTTTAGAATAGAATTGCAAGACTTCCGAGAGGAAAGAGTTGCGCGAAATGCGCGAAGCGAAGAAAGTATAAAAAAGTTTTTGTAGAGGTAAAGTGCGGGAGGTGCACGCTATGTTGAAATCACTTCAAATCGATCCTGAGAAATGTACTGGTTGTTTGCAGTGCGAGTTGGCCTGTTCATATGAGAATGAGGGTGTTTTCAACCCGTCGAAATCTCGTATCAAGGTGTTCAATTTCCACGAGCAGGGGCGCATGGTTCCCTATACCTGCACCCAGTGCGATGATGCCTGGTGCATGTCGGCCTGTCCGGTGGACGCCATTTCGGTAGACGCCGAGACCGGCGCGAAAGTGGTGTCGGATGCAGCTTGCGTCGGCTGCAAAGTGTGCACCATCGCCTGTCCGTTCGGCACGATTAATTACAACGCCTCGAGCGGCAAGGTGATCAAATGCGATCTCTGTGGCGGCGACCCGAAATGCGTCAGCGCCTGCCCGACCGATGCCATCACTTATGTCGACGCCAACTGGACCGGCATCGACAAGATGCGTAATTGGGCAGCGAAGACTGATTCCGGCTCGCAGGCCGAGGCATAGGGAGGATTTAGATCATGGCATGGGCAAGAAACATATTGCGGGTGAACCTGACCAAGGGCACCTGTGCGAACGAACCGCTGAACATGGACTGGGCGCAGAAATATCTCGGCCAGCGTGGCTTGGCGACCAAATATTTGGTCGAAGAAACCGACCCCAAGGTCGATCCGTTATCGCCCGATAACAAGATGATTATGGCAACCGGCCCATTGACCGGCACCTGCGCTTCAACAGCGGGGCGCTATTCGGTGATTACCAAGGGCGCGCTCACGGGCGCCATTGCCTGCTCCAATTCGGGCGGCTATTTCGGCAATGAGATGAAGAATGCCGGCTATGACATGATCATCATCGAGGGCAAGTCGAAAAAACCTGTCTATCTGTTCATCGAGGATGACAAAGCCGAGCTGCTCGACGCTTCAGCTTATTGGGGCACGTCGTGCTGGGACACCGAGGAAGGCATCAAGGCCAAACATCAGGACCCGCAAATTCGCGTTGCCTCAATCGGTATATCGGGTGAAGTGGGCGTGAAGTTTGCCTGTATCGTCAATGATATGCACCGCGCGGCGGGACGCTCCGGCGTCGGCACGGTGATGGGCTCGAAGAATTTGAAGGCGGTCGCCATTCGCGGCTCGCTCGGGGTCAAGGTTGATGACCCCGAAAAATTCTTCGCCGCGACCGCTGCCGGCAAGGCAGTGTTGAGCGAGAACCCGGTCACCGGCCAGGGGCTGCCGGCGTTCGGCACCCAGGTGCTGATGAACGTGATTAATGAATCGGGCGCCTTGCCGACGCGCAACAGCACGGAAGTGCAATTTGAGGGCGCCAACAGTATATCGGCTGAAGCGATGGCCGAGGCACGCCCGGGTGACGGCAAAGCCAATTTGCTGACCACCGCCGCCTGCTTTGGCTGCACCATCGGCTGCGGACGTATCTCGACGGTCGAGCGCAGCCATTACACGGTCGCGGAACGGCCAGAATATCAAATTGCCTCGGGCGGCCTTGAATATGAAGCGGCCTGGGCCTTAGGTGCGGCGACGGGCGTGGATGATATTAATGCCCTAACCTTTGCCAACTTTATCTGCAACGAGCAGGGCTTTGACCCGATCTCGTTCGGCGCCACGGTTGGGGCGGCGATGGAGATGTATGAGACAGGCGTTATCAGCGACAAAGAGACCGGCGGCATTGAGCTCAAATTTGGCTCCGCCAAGGCCCTTACCGATCTGGCCGAACTGACCGGCAAGGGCGAAGGCTTTGGCGCCGAGATCGGCCTCGGCTCAAAGCGTCTGTGCGAGAAATACGGCAAACCAGAACTGTCGATGGCGGTTAAAGGCCAGGAATTCCCGGCTTATGATTCACGCAGCATCCAGGGCATGGGACTAACCTATGCCACGTCAAACCGCGGCGCCTGCCATCTTCGCAGCTACACGGTATCGTCCGAGATTCTCGGCATACCTGAGAAGACCGACCCGACGGCATCTGAAGGCAAGGCTGGATTGGTGATGGCATTCCAGGACGCGACCGGCGCGGTCGATTCTTCGGGCCTCTGCCTGTTCACCACCTTCGCTTGGTCGCTCGACGACATCGCGCCGCAGATCGACGCGGCGTGCGAAGGCGACTGGACAGCCGAACGTCTGGTTGAAGTTGGCGAGCGGGTGTGGAACCTGGAGCGCATGTACAATATCCGGGCTGGCTTCACCGGCGCCGACGATACGTTACCCAAACGGCTGCTGAAAGATGCGGCTAAAACCGGCCCGGCGGAAGGCAAGGTTAGCGAACTTGGCAAGATGCTGCCAGAATATTACGAGCTGCGCGGCTGGACGGCCGACGGCGTTCCGTCAAACGAAACGCTGGAGCGCGTCGCGCTCTAAGAGTTTGTTTGTAACCAAGATATTGTGACTTCTCCGCCGGCGGCAGGCAATGCCATCGGCGGAGAGCGCAACGACCAGCTCAACGGCTGCGCTCAGAGCGGCCCGAGCCAACATTCAGCCGAGGGCATTGCTATGAAACACGTCATCATTGGCGCGGGACCAGCGGGCGTTATCGCCGCAGAAACATTACGCAAAGGCGCTGCCAACGCCGAAATCCACCTTGTTGGTGGCGAGCCAGAGCCACCCTATTCGCGTATGGCGATCCCCTATCTGCTAGAAGGCAATATTGCCGAAGAAGGCACGCATCTGCGTAAAACCGCCGGGCACTACGATAACCTCTCAATCAAATACAGCCATGGTCGGGTTGAATCTATCGTACCCGGCGATAGCTCGCTCACCCTCGAAGGCGGCGACAAGATCTCCTATGACCGCCTGCTGCTGGCGACCGGTGCACGGCCGATGCAATTGCCGGTGCCAGGTATGGACCTGGCCGGCGTACATAATTGCTGGACCTTGCCGGACGCACGCGAGATCGCCAAGCTGGCCCAGCCGGGCGCCAATGTAGTGCTGATCGGCGCCGGTTTTATCGGCTGCATTATTCTCGAATCACTGCTCAAGCTCGCCGGCTCCTTAAGCGTGGTCGAGATGGAAGATCGCATGGTATCGCGCATGATGGACGATACCGCCAGCGGTATGTTGAAGCGCTGGTGCGAGGGCAAAGATGTCGAGATACTAACCTCCAGCCGTGTTAGCGCCATTGAGGCGACGACAGACGGCGCCGGTGACAAAAACGTGGTGCTCGAAGATGGCCGCAAGATCAACGCCCATCTTGTCGTCCTCGCAGTTGGCGTGGCGCCCAATATGGAATTCCTGGAAGGCAGCGGTGTTGCCACAGATGACGGCATCCTGGTGGACAACCACCTCGCCACCAATGTGGAAAATATTTTTGCGGCGGGCGACGTCGCCCAAGGCCCGGATTTCTCCACCGGCGGCCATATGGTGCATGCCATCCAGCCGACGGCAGTGGAACATGGCCGCATCGCGGCGTTGAACATGCTCGGCCATAGCCCGGCCTATAAGGGCAGCCTGATCATGAACGTGCTCGCCACCGCCGGCTTGATTTCAAGCTCATTCGGCAAATGGGCCGGCGTTGCAGGCGGCGACAGCGCCAGTGCGACCGATGAGTCCAATTACAAATATCTCAACCTTCAGTTCGACGGCGACCACCTGATTGGAGCGCTCGGCATCGGCATGACCGAACATGTTGGTGTGATGCGCGGCCTGATCACCAGCAAAACTCCGCTTGGCGACTGGAAAGATAAACTCATCGCCAGCCCGACCAGGGTCATGGAAGCTTATGTCGCCAACAGCCAGTTGTAGTGTGGCTGCGTAATTCGTCATGAAGGTCACGGTCAAACTTTTTGCGCTGCTTGGGCAATATCTACCACCCAACGCAGAAAATAATCAGATCGAATTGGAGGTGGATCAGGGTGCCACGCCTAAATCCGTCTTTGCCGGGCTCAAAGTGCCGCCTGAACATTGTCACCTGGTGTTGGTCAATGGCACCTATATCGAGCCCGGCCAACGCGGCATCCATGTTTTAAAGGAGCAAGATGCGCTGGCAGCTTGGCCGCCAATTGCCGGAGGCAATACCCTCAGCGTCGGAGGCAATACCGCAAACATCGGCGGCGACGCTAACCATAAAGACAGTGTCACGGCGTGAGTGGGGCTGTTGTATTCGACAAGGAAATGGGCATCACCCATTATGATTTCACCCGCCTGCTGGCGCGCGCGGTCGGGCATGATGACTTTACTCTGCAGAATGGCCAAATTTCCATCACCGACGGCCCGCGCAAATTGGAAATTACACTTTCTGAGGAATCCGAACGTCGCGTCGCTATGGTTGTGCTGCCGGTAACATTTGTCCGCTTCGCGCTCACCGGTTATGACGATGCGGTCCAAGAGATGGCGCGTATTGATCTTCGTTTTCAGCGTGGCGGCGGCTAATCGAACGCTTTGGTGTTCATGCAAATGTCGAACCATTTTGGGTTCGCGCAAACACCAAACGTTTTAGCGTTCATATAAACAAAGCCTGCCCCTTGATATCCCCCCATGTTAGTAAAGTGGCATGACCGATTTCGGCGCCGCCATCTCCACTGCTTTTGCCCTCGTCGTCTATTTGGACCGCGACCTGTCGGAAGTGGTGCTGCTGTCGCTAAAAGTCAGCATCAGTGCCGTCATCATCGCCAGCATCATCGGCCTTCCCATCGGCGCGGCATTGGCGCTCTATCGCTTTCCCGGGCGCACTATCTTCATCGTTATTGTGAATGCCTTTATGGGCTTACCGCCTGTCGTCATTGGCTTGGTCGTTTATCTGTTGCTGTCGCGCGCCGGGCCGTTCGGCGTATTCGGCCTGCTGTTCACACCGACCGCCATGATCATCGCCCAGGTGCTGCTGATCACCCCGCTAATCGCGGCGCTGGCGCGCCAGGTCATGGAAACGCTGTGGCTTGAATATGAAGAACAATTACGCTCCCTCGGCACCACCCCGCTCAGGGCGTTGGGCGCGCTTCTCTGGGACGGTCGATACAGTCTGATGACGGCAGTGCTGGCCGGCTTTGGCCGTGCCATTGCCGAAGTTGGCGCGGTGATGATCGTCGGCGGCAATATTGACCATGTAACCCGGGTGATGACCACTTCCATTGCGCTTGAGGTCAGCAAGGGCAACCTCGCGCTGGCGCTCGGCCTCGGCATTATCCTTGTTGTTCTATCGGTACTGGTCAACGGACTGGTTTTCTTTTTGCGCGGCAACAACCGCCAAGGCGTGACGCCATGATCCTGGCGGACGCTGCATCCATCCTGCCGCTGGAGCTGAAGAATGTGAGCCTGCACACAGGGCAAAAGCGCCTGATCAAGGATATTTCCTGCACCTTGGAAGCGGAAGACATCACCGTTGTCATCGGCCCCAACGGCGCCGGGAAAAGCCTGTTGCTGCGCCTCTGCCACGGCTTGCTGACGCCAACCTCCGGGTCTATCGTTTGGCATGGCGCGGCCGGCCGAAATCCATCTCTGTTTCAAGCTATGGTCTTTCAGCGCCCGGTGATGTTGCGCCGCTCGGTTCGCGCCAATATTGATTTCGCCTTGTCTTTGCGCAAAGTGCCGCGCCATCTGCGCCATGACCTGATAGAGGAAGCGCTGCACCGCGCCGGGCTCAATCGCTTTGCCCAAACACCCGCGCTGGTGCTCTCCTTCGGCGAGCAACAGCGTCTGGCGCTAGCCCGCTCCTGGGCGCTCAGGCCGCAAGTTCTATTCCTCGATGAGCCAACTGCCAGTATCGACCCGGCGGCAACCCATGTGATTGAGGAGGTTATTCTGGCCATGCGCAAAGAGGGCACCAAAATCGTCATGTGCACCCATGACCTTGGCCAGGCGCGCCGGCTTGCCGATGAGGTCATGTTTATACATCGCGGGCGAATTCTGGAAAAATCCGACGCTAGCACATTCTTTGATGGCCCGAAAAATGACCTGGCCGAAGCCTTCCTGCGCGGCGAACTCCTCTGGTGGCATCGCCGTGAATTAACGCCGCCCTGACCCGGAGACCAGGCCTTGAAGACACTATTCTTGCGCATGATGACCGTTGCCGCCTGCTTCATGGTGGCGCTGACGGCTGCCTGGCTCAGCCCCACAGCGCGGGCCGAAACGCCGTTCATTATCGTCGCCTCCACCAGCTCGACGCAAAACTCCGGCCTGTTCGACTATCTGCTGCCCAAATTTCAGCAGAGCAGCGGCATTGACGTGCGTGTCCTCGCGGTTGGCACGGGCCAAGCTGTCCGCCTGACGCGCAATGGAGATGCGGATATCCTGTTTGTGCATCACAAGCCTTCGGAGGAGAAATTTGTCGCCGATGGCTTCGGCGTCGAGCGCTTCGACGTCATGTATAATGAATTCGTCCTGGTCGGTCCGGCGGTAGACCCGGCGGCCATTAGCAGCCAGACAGAGGCGCCGGCGGCGCTTAAAGCAGTCGCTCAGGCTGCGGCGCCGTTTGTTTCGCGCGGTGACGAAAGCGGCACCCATAAGCGTGAACTATCGCTCTGGCAAGCTGCGGATATCGATATCTCTCAGGCCATCGGCGGCTGGTACCGCGAGACCGGCAGCGGCATGGGCGCCACCCTGAACATCGCGGCGGCCATGGAGGCCTATACACTTGCGGATTCGGGCACCTGGCTCAATTTTCATAATCGGCGCGGCCTCAAAATTGTGCTGCGCGGCGACCCTCTATTGTTCAATCAATATGGCGTCATACTCGTCAATAAAGCAAAGCATCCGCACGTCAAATCAGCTCTTGGTCAACGCTTTATCGACTGGTTGCTCTCCGCCGCCGGGCAAAGCGCAATCAATTCCTTCACCATTGAGGGAGAACGCGCCTTTACCGCCAATGCGCCAGCCGATATTGTTTCCTCAGATAAAAAACAATCGGAATAATTAGCCGTGTATGAATTTAATTATCACCGTCCGGCCACCCTTGCCGAGGCGAAGAAAATCCACAGCTCGGCTGAAGATGGGCAATATATGGCCGGCGGCCAAACCCTACTGCCGACCCTGAAGCATCGCCTCGCACAGCCGTCGGACGTAATCGACCTCGGCGCTATTCCGGACCTCGACTTTATCATGATTGAGGATGATGCGATTTTGATCGGCGCCGGAACAGTACATGCAGATGTGGCCGCATCGGCAGATGTGCGCGCCGCCATTCCGGCGCTGGCAGATCTCGTCGCCTGCATCGGCGACCCCCAGGTGCGCAATTGCGGCACACTCGGCGGCTCGATCGCTAATAATGACCCGGCATCGGATTACCCGGCAGCCATACTCGGCCTTGGCGCTACGGTGATTACCGAAAACCGGGAAATATCCGGCGATGATTTCTTCACCGATATGTTTGAAACCGCGCTCGAAGACGGTGAACTGATCAAGGCCGTGCGCTTTCCCAAGCCGAGCAAGGCAAGCTATGCCAAATTTCCCAACCCGGCATCGCGCTATGCCATCGTCGGTGTTTTAGCGGCGGAGACAGATTCGGGCGTGCGGATTGCCGTGACCGGTGCCGGCGCTTGTGTTTTCCGCGCTAGCGCCATGGAAACTGCGCTCGGCCAGACGCTTTCGAGCGGCATCGATTTGCCCGCAATTTCACCTGAGGGCCTAAATTCCGATATGCATGCCAGTGCCGAATATCGCGCTCATTTGGTTGGTGTCATGGCCGCACGGGCAATAAAGGCCGCGACCGCCTAAGCGGCTAACGGCCCCTGAAGCGTTGCAACGATGACGCGACGTCACGGCAATGTGAAACAGTTTTTCTGGCCCTGAAGCACCACCGCAGAGACACTGAACCTTCAGCAATACCGTGGGAAAGTTCAATGAGATTTCTGCCTTTTGCGCTAGCGACTATTTTTCTGTTCAATTTCCAAATAGCACATGCTGGCTACGTATCATGCAAATGACTGACAAGAACAAATATTTCTTTATCCCTGTTCTCGCCCTAAACGGCGTGGTCTATAGCGCGCTCTTCCCGGTGAACAAGATGAGCGGCGATTACGGCTTGCCATATATTGGCTATGTCTTTTGGTTTTCGCTTCTTGCGACACTAATATTGTTCGCCATCGCCGCCTTCAAGAAGTAATTGTCGATAATCACATGGCCGCACATCCGCGCCTATTTCATACTGGGTACCCTCTCTGTTGCCGTCCCCGTACCACTCCTGACGTTCCTTTCGGACAAAATTCCAGTCAGCATCATCACCCTCCTATTGGTCCTGGTGCCCCTTTTGACCTATGTAATGTCATACTCTCTTGCGCGTCGAAAAATTCCGCCTTTCCGGTATAATTGGCGTATTGCTGGGCTTAAGTGGCATGCTGTTCGTACTTGTACCGGAAACCGCCCTGCCGACGCCGGACATGGCAGGGTGGGTCTTGTTGGCTCTGACCGGGCCTCTTTGTTTTGCCTCGTGCAACGCCTTTGTCGTCATCTTGCGACCACCGGATACACCGTCATTAGCAATGGCAACAGGAATGTCAGCCGGCGCGACGGTACTTTTAGCGCCGGTAATGCTGCTGAGCGACCAAGCCTTTGTGTTCCCCGCCGCCACCCTCAACAGCAATCTCGTCATTCTCTATGCTGCGGCCATCACCGCAATGGTCACCATTTCTTTGTTTACTCTGGTGCGCATCACCGGGCCGGTTTTCTTCTCCCAATTCAATTATTTCCTCGTGCTCGGCGGTTTCGGCTGGGGCTACTTATTAGAAGATGAACACCACAGCTTCTGGATTTGGATAGCCACCGCCCTCGCCTTCATCGGCCTCGCTATCTTTACGCGTGGCGCCAAGAGTCTGGAGACAAACGCGCCTGATTTGGCGTCGGCGCTGGAAAAATAGGGCGGGGTAGATTTATCTACTCCATCAACCGATTCATTCGGCAGGATGCAGCGGGGCAAATAGATGTCGGCGAGGCGATCAATGAGGTCATAGGAGCGGTCTGGGATACCAGCTTCGTGGTATTCACTAGTGGCTTTCCATGTTTTCGGGAACTGTGCCGACTTGCCAAACTCGATTGAGCGAACGGTGTGCTTATCGAGCGTTATGACGGCCTCTGTGAATGCGGTGAGAACCTCACCACCAAAGACCTTCAGGAACAGATTACGGTCATCGCTAGTAGATTGACCGTAGCCGAACCTTGCTGGGGTAGAGCTAATTCCAGTTGGCATTTTCTACCCCC
>Ga0209403_10002663_pt1 | contig 21004 bp, 18 predicted proteins | sample ArcticOcean_MG_C_8_FD_187440 | JGI IMG/M metagenome (GOLD analysis project Ga0209403, IMG submission 187440) | Marine microbial communities from western Arctic Ocean - ArcticOcean_MG_CB11_86 (SPAdes) (version 2) | ecosystem: Environmental > Aquatic > Marine > Oceanic | place: Arctic Ocean... | reverse complement strand
GTAGGTATGGGTGCTAGTTACGGTAATGGGGGGCAACTTTCGTATGGTTTGTCTGATCCTTTAGGCAAGCCTGCTTTACTAAAAAAACTCCCTTCCATATTTCTGAATATTGATTCTGCTATAAAGTTTAAGCACCCAATTAATCTGCGAACAGTTAAATGGGGGCTAAAATTTTTTAGGGAATGTTCAGCAAGTCGTCATAAAAAAAATACCTTAGATTTACTTAGCCTGGCTTTGGAATCAAAAAAATTGCTAGAATCTATGCTACAAGATATAGAAGATGATTTTTTGTTCGTTAAAAGAAGCAAAATAGTCCTTTATGAAGATGAAGAATCCTTGGCAAATGAAGTTTCTTTTCTACCCCAGAAGTTAGAAAACGGTTCGGATAATGTTCTTCTATCTTTTTCTGAAGCTGCTGACCTTGAGCCAGCAATAAGATCTTTAAAATCTGATATCAAAGGAGCAATTCTTTCTGAGCAAGATGAAGTGGGAGACTCTTTTATCTTTTGTCAAAATCTATTTAAGTGGTTACAAAATAATAATACCCAATTTGAATTTAACAGACCAGTACAAAAGCTGGCAATCTGGAAGAACAAAGTTACGGGTTATTTTTCAGAAGAAAATTTTTATCAAACTGATCTAATTGTTTCTTGTTTAGGGTCATTTACTGACACTCTAATAAAGCATTCAACACCGGTTCTTCCTGTAAAGGGTTATAGCCTTACCTTAAACCCAGGAAAAAAGGAATTCTCTAGGAGTATTACTTTGGCGGATAAAAGAATCCTTTTTACTCGATTAGGTGAGAAAGTAAGAATAACTGGATTTGCAGATTTCGTAGGCTTATCTAATTATAAAGAAAAAGAAAGGTTAGATTTATTAATAAGCTTATCCCAAGAAATAGCACCTGATTTAGCTGATTATGATTCTGGACAGTTAACATCATGGTCTGGATTTAGACCTTTAACTCCAAGTAGTTTCCCAATTATAGGGCCTTCCTCCAAGGAGGGTTTGTACATTAATTCTGGGCAAGGATTCTACGGTTGGACCTTGGCATGTGCTTCAGGGCATAGATTAGCAAATTTCTTTTAGTTCCAGTCTGGGTGCTTAAATTACTAAATATGGCACAATAGAGCTTCAATTCCTGTATAGCTTAAGTGTTGAAAAAAAAATACATACTTTCTTTAGATGGCGGTGGCGTTAGGACTATTGCTACCATCACTTTTCTCCAAAAATTAGAAGTTGCGCTAGGCGTCCCCCTTGCTGAGAAGTTCGATTATTTTATTGGCACTTCTGCAGGAGCTATTTCTTGCTTGGGATTGGCTATTAATAAGATGTCCGCCGTGGAATTGATGGAAATTTGGTCCAAGAAAAATCTCGAAAAAATAATGACTAATTCATCCTGGGAAACTCATTTGGGGATAATGCAAATGAAACCAAAATATACTAACGAAGGCAAAAGAAGTGTTCTTGCTGAATTCTTTGAGCCAAAGAAGATAGGAGACGCATTTAAACCAGTAGCCGCTACCTCTTACGATATTGAAAAGAGAACACCTGTGCTTTTAACTTCCTACAATGATCCTGAACTATCAGCGGTTGATATTGGTGATGCCACTAGTGCAGCCCCTGTTTATTATCCCACGGCAGAAGTAGGAGATAGATTTCTTATTGATGGTGGGATTGTAGCTAATCATCCTGTTTTACATGGCTTTGTTGAAGCAAAGAAATTATTTCCCAACAATGAACTTGTAGTTTTAAGTGTTGGAACCGGTTTAAACAAAAGATCTCTAAAAGGGAAAGATTCTACAAAATGGGGGCTGATAGGGTGGGTGATGCATGATTTGTTTGGCTTAATGGTTGAAAGTAGCATGGACCATGAGTTGGCAGAGGAGCTTATTGGAAAAAACTACCTTAGGATTAATTCTCCTTTAGGAAAAGTGAACAGAAGATTGGATGATAATAGTGACTCAAATATTGAAAGGATTGAAGCCATGGGAGAGTCCTGGTGGGAACTATTTGGTGATGAGTCATTAAAATTATTGTCTGAATGAAAAAATTTATAGCTTTAATTTCTTTCATAATTTTTAACAGTTGTTCCATAAATCCTGTTACCGGAGAACAAGATTTCGTCCTGATGAGTGAAAACCAAGAGATAGCTCTTGGTAAAAAACATCATGCTCAAGTTTTACAACAAACGCCTGCCTATAAAGACAAAGACTTACAAGACTATGTTCAATCCATCGGAGACTCATTATCCTTAAACAGCCATAGGCCTAATTTATTTTACAGATTTACAGTACTAGATAGTCCAGATATCAATGCATTTGCTTTACCCGGAGGGTATATATACATCAATAGAGGTTTGATGGCATATTTATCATCTGAAGAAGAACTTGCAGCTGTATTAGGACACGAAATAGGTCATGTCACTGCCAGGCATAGTGTTCGTCAATATTCTCAATCTCAATTAATGGGAATTCTTTCAGCCGCTGTACAAATGAACTCGGGCAGAACGGCTGGAGACATTGTTAATGTTGCATCCGGCGCCTTACTGGCAGGTTACGGTAGAGAGATGGAATTGGAGGCTGATAATCTAGGAGCTCAATACTTGTATAAAGATGGTTATTCTACTAACGGCATGATGAATGTTCTTTCTGTTTTAAAAGATCAAGAAATTTATTCTAAGGAGCTGGCTAAGAAAAGAGGAGAGGAGCCAAAAAACTATCATGGAATTTTTGTTAGCCATCCTTCAAATGATAAAAGATTAAAGAAAATTTTAGAAGAAGTTAACAAAACAACCAAACCGGGGAAAGCAAAAGCAACTGAAGATTATTTAGAAAAAATAGATGGCTTGGTTTATGGAGATTCTGAAGAATCAGGAGTAAGAAAAGGAAACGAATTTTTTCATAGAGATCTAGATCTTTATCTCGCTTCGGATAAGGATTGGGAAATAATAAATACACCAACAACTTTAATTTTTAGAGCTCCTTATAGCAAAGCTATGTTGAGTGTTAGTTTAGAAGATCTTAATTTTCGAGAAACACCAGAAAAGTATATGCAGCGAGTGACTTCTAATTGTATAGAAGGTAATAATTTAGAGATAAATGGCTATAAAGGATATACCTGTATTGTTAGAAAAAGAATGGACGAGTTAAGAAGATTAGCAGTTATTTTTAGAGAAGATAAAATATATCAATTTGTAGGTTATTTAGGTGAAGAAGTAAGTAATTTTGCGAAATACGATCCTTTTTTTATGCAAATTATAAAAAGCTTAGACAAATTGGATCAAAGGGGAAGAAATCTGTCTAAATCTTTAAGGATAAAAAAATATGTAGTAGGTATGGGGGATACTTATAAGGCATTAGCCGATCAAAGCTCTGTTCCCTATAACGCAGAAGAACAACTAAGATTACTAAATGGTGATTTTCCGAATAGAGATTTAGAGGTTGGCCAAGTTATAAAATTGGTGCAGTAATTAAAGCGGGTTAACTAAATGCCCTCCATCTACAGGAATGATAGAACCTGTCATAAATGAAGATGCATCACTCGCAAGCAATAAAAGAATTCCATCTAATTCCGATTCAAGACCAAGTCTTCTCATTGGTATGCTCTTGATATAGCCTTGTCCTTCTTCAGTATCAAAAAAATCATTATTTATTTCAGTTAATATATAACCAGGAGCGATTGCGTTGACTCTGATGTTGGAACGAGCAAGTTCAAGAGCCATGCTTTTGGTTAGTTGGACAAGGCCTGCTTTTGCAGCAGCATAACTAGTTAGATTTAATCCCACTCTAAGGCCCAATATAGAAGCTATATTGATAATGCTACCTCTTTTTTTATCTTCAAGGAATATATCAGTTACGGCTTTAGCCATCCTAAAGGCACCGTTCAAATTAGTTTCAAGTACATAATTCCAACTCTCTTCAGTCAAATCTTTAAAACGTCTAGGGTCTGAAACACCCGCATTATTAACTAAAATATCAACACTGCCTGTGGTATTTCTAATTTCCTTTACAAGATGTTCTACACTTTCTACAGAAGTTACATCAAGTGGAATACTGATAGCTTTATCACCAATTTCATTCTTTAAAGCTTCAAGGTTATCAATTCTTCGAGCGCTTAAGATGACCGAAGCACCTGCAGCAGAAAGAGTTTTTGCAAAGTGCTTACCTAATCCAGAAGAGGCGCCTGTGATAAGTGCAGTTTTCCCTTCTAAGTTAAATATATCCTTCATAAATTATTTCAGTTTTAAAAGTAGATTTTCTGCTTCTTTTATAAGACTATCTTGGTGTGGTTGCAATTCTTGTTGACCTAGTCTGCCAATAATATTTTGAAAAGGATCTTCGACTCCTAAATCTTTGCCAGCCATAGTTTCTATAACCTTATGGGCAAAGAAAGGGACCGTTGCTGCGCTATAACCTCCTTCGTGAGTCATAATTATTTTACCTTTACAAAGGTCATCTGCTGCTACCATAACTTTTCTAGTAATGGATCCAAAACCTTCGCTAGTCATCATTTGTCTGCCAATAGGGTCGCCTGCTCCACCATCAAATCCGCAAGGAACTACAATTAAATCTGGATTAAACTTATTAAGTGCAGGTATTACGATTCGATCAAAAGTAGCTTCATAAGCTCCAACTCCAGAGCCCGGAGGAAGAGGAACGTTAATATTATATCCAATGCCTTCATTCTCTCCATTCTCTTTCATTAAACCTGAATTAGTTGGAAAGTTTCTATCTTGATGGACTGATATAGTTAATACATTGGGGTTTGAATAAAAAGCAGCTTGTGTTCCGTTGCCATGATGAACATCCCAATCTACATAAGCTATTCTTTTAATATCTGTTGTGGCTAAAGCGTGCATACCACCTATAACTGCATTTCCAAAGATACAAAAACCCATTGCTTTATCAGGCATCGCATGGTGACCCGGAGGTCTGACTAATGCATAAGCATTAGTCACATCGCCATTAATTACAGAATCAAAAGCTTCAATAACTCCGCCTGCAGAAAGCAAAGCTATATCAAAGCTATCAATACCCATGGGAGTAGATACCCCTGCATCAAGGGTAACGGTTTTATTTAGAGATTTTATGTGTTCAAAATAGCTTTCCGTATGAAATCTTAAGATTTCTTCTTTCGAAGCAGGTCTTGGTTTAATTTTTATTAATTCCTCGTAAAGACCAGAAACTTCCATCAAACTTTTTATTCGTCTTTTAGTATCAGGACTTTCAGCATGTTGAAGTGGTTCAACAAAGCCGCCGTAAGGTACAAAATCTGCATGATTACCAGTGTGGTGCCAAAGGTACCGTTCGTGAAAAACTAAACCTGTGCTCATTTTATTTTTTATATGATTTCAAGATATCTTGAAAGCTCCCATTCAGATATTTTATCAGTTTTTCTAAACTTACTATTTTTTAAAAACTGAGTGTATTCCCAGTCTCTTGTATTACTAAAATGTTCAACAAATGTATTGCCAAATAAGGATCTTGCTGATTCGGATTTTCTAAAAATTTCAGCACTCTCTTTTAAACTCCTAGGTACTTCCAATTCTTTGGGAACTTTTATTGAGTAAGCGGTACCTATTGTTTCTTCCGTTGGTAGAATTTTTTCTTCTATACCGAGACAACCTGCTCCTAAAGTTGCTGCAAGTGCTAAGTACGGATTTGAGTCAGCTCCTGGTAATCTGTTTTCTATCCTTTGTGAACTCGGACTACCTTTAATAACCCTAAATCCTGTAGTTCTGTTCTCTACTCCCCATGTCATGTTAATGGGCGCCCAAGCACCCGGACACAATCTTTTGTAGGAATTATTAGTAGGAGCAATTAAACCAGAAAATTCCCTCATGTATTTTTGTAGACCACCTAAGAAATAGGTCATTGTTTCACTTACTTCACCCTTGTCATCTGTAAAAGCCGATTCACCTTCTGTTTTTTGTAAAGAGCAGTGGATATGTCCTGACTGGCCTGGATATTTTTCAGACCACTTAGCCATAAAAGTAGCCATTAATCCTTTGCGTTGTGCTAAAACTTTCATAAAAGTTTTAAATAATATGGCTTTGTCTGCCGACATTAGAGCATCATCCACCGCTATTGCCGCCTCAAGTACGCCCGGTCCTGTTTCTGTATGTAGTCCTTCTAAATGCATGTCCATTACTGAACACATTGATAAAATTTCTTGATAAAGTTCAGAATGAACTGAGCTTCTTAGTATCGAATAACCAAACATACCCGGGGTGAAGTTTTTTAGGTTATAAAATTTCTTCTCTCTGATACTTTCTGGCGATTCATCGAATAGAAAGAATTCATATTCAAATGCAGATTTAGCCTTCAAGCCATTTTTTTTAAGTCTGTCTAAGATTCTTTTAAGGATCCCTCTAGGGCAAACTTCAGCAGACTCAAGTTCTGAAAGAAAGAAAGGAATCTCTTTTTCAAAGGGAACTCTTCTTCCTGAATTTAGAACAATTTTTGCTTGTAAATCTGGGTAACCTGTATGCCATCCTGTAAATAAATCTGGTGAGTTGGTGTGATTAAAATCGTAGAGCTCGTCAGCAGAATCCCATCCAAAGATTACATCGCAAAATCCAAATCCCTCTTTTGCAGCTTTAAGGAATTTATCAACATGGATGTATTTCCCTCTTAAAACACCATCTATATCTGTAATTGCAACTTTAATATATTCTGTTTTAAGTTCAGTTAGAGCCCCTTTTAAAAGATCAGGAGTTGTTATTTCTCTTAAATTCATACTCTAATATTACCTTGATTTGATATAAATGAAGAGGAGACTGGTAGAATCTGCTTAAAATAAAATACATTAATTAAATTAAGTGGTATGGATAATAAAACTATAGCAGTCTTGGGCGGCGGAAGCTGGGGCACTGTATTGGCAAATCTAGCTGCTGAGAAAGGGTTTAATACTATTTTATGGATGAGAGATTTAGCAGTAGTTGATCAGGTTAATCTGCAGAAAAAAAATACCAAATATCTTCCAGATTATGGATTGAGTAAGAACCTTAAGGCAACGACAGAAATAGAAGCTATTTCTGCAGCTGACTTAGTAGTGTTTTGTATACCTAGTGATTCTTTTAGGGACATTGCTGAAAAGGCTGAACCATTTATACAGCCAAAGGCACATGTAGTAACGGCTACAAAAGGAGTAGAAGAGGGAGGTTTTGTTTTAATGAGTCATATCTTGAAAGAGATTTTAGGAGATGATAGATCCATAGGCGTTCTAAGCGGACCTAATTTAGCTGGTGAAATAGCAAATGGTCAAATAACAGGTACTGTAATTGCCTCTTCTAGTAAAGAATTACAAACTTTCTTTATTGACATTTATTCTTCTGATGCATTTAGGGTTTACATAAATGATGATGCTTATGGTGTTGAGATGGGAGGGGCTTTAAAAAATATTTATGCTATAGCCTGCGGTATAGCAGATGGGTTAAATTCTGGAGAAAATACTGTAGGTATGATTATGACGAGAGGCCTGGCAGAAATGAGTAGGTTGGCTATAGAGCTTGGTGCAAACCCTCAAACTTTCTTAGGTTTGTCTGGCGTAGGAGACTTGATTACAACTTGTGCTTCTCCCTTGAGTAGAAATCATAGAATTGGTAAATGCATAGGCAAGGGGATGTCAGTGGCAGAGGCTAAGATAGAAATAGGGCAGACCACTGAAGGGTTGAAAACTCTTAAAGTAGTTTGGGAGAAGGCTAAAGAGAAAGGCATAAATATGCCTATTGTTGATTCACTTTATAAAATAATCTATGAAGGAGAGGAATTAAATAATTCCATACAGAAAGTTTTGGGCACAGATCAACTTAAAGATGTAGAATTCTCTAACTAGACAAGAGAGTTTAATTGACATGACTAAAGAAAAAAAAGAACCAGTTGAAAGTAAAGTAGAGGAAGACGTTTCTATTAATACCGAGGAACTAAAAGAAAATTTAGCTAAACAAAGTAAATGGTTGAGATTACTATGGATGGTAGCTTTTTCTTTTGTTTACTATGTGGCCATAGGGATTTTATGGTTAATTGTAGTTACTCAATTCCTTTTTTCTCTTTTTACAAACAGCCCTAACGAAAATATTTTAAAGCTTTCAAACGGTTTTAGAAATTACATGGTACAAATCTTAGATTTCATTACTTATCAAAGTGATGACAAACCATTTCCTTTTAGTGATTTTCCTAAATCGAAGAAATAATCATGATAGAACTTTTTACAGCATCAACGTCAAATGGTCATAAATTAAGTATTGCTCTGGAAGAAATGGGAGTTGAATACTCAGAAAAAATTATAGAGACAGCTAGAAAAATGCTTTAGATTTAAGCAGGTTTGTACTCAAAGGAGAGAGTAATTGGAGAGTTTTAGAGGCAAAATAGCAGTAGTCACAGGTGGCGGCACAGGAATGGGACGTGAGTTGGTCCATCAACTTGCAAAGGACGGTTGCCATGTAGCTATGTGCGATGTAATACAAGAAAATTTAGAAGAAAGCTTTGCTTTAACTTCTAAAGAGTTTCCTGATGTTCGAATTACTACTCATATTTGTGATGTCTCAATAGAAGAAGATGTTATTAGGTTTAAAAACGAAGTTCTTGAGCAGCATGAGACAGATACAATCAATCTTTTATTTAATAACGCTGGGATTGGAGGAGGAGCAAGTTTTATTGAATCTTCTAGAGAGGAATGGGAAAAGTGTTTCGCGGTGTGCTGGTACGGTGTTTATTACTGTTCTAGGGAATTTGTTCCCCATATTGTGGCCAGCGAAGAAGGACATGTCATAAACACGAGCAGTGTTAATGGGTTTTGGGCAAGTTTAGGAGGAACTCCTCATACGGCTTATTCGGCAGCTAAGTTCGCAGTAAAAGGTTTTAGTGAATCACTTATCGATGATTTTAAAATGAATGCACCTCACGTAGGTGTATCAGTTGTAATGCCAGGACATATAGGAACTTCTATAGCAATTAATACCGGGAAGATTTTAAATTCTGGAATTAGGTCTGACGAAGAAATAGAAAAGATTAAGCAGAATATGATCAAATTAGGAGCGCCTGTACACAATCAATCCTTGGATCAGATTAGGGAACTATTAAGAGAAAGGACCGAGTCGTTTAAAGAAAACGCACCGATGACAGCAGGAGAAGCAGCTACGGTAATTTTAGACGGCGTGAAAAATAACCAATGGAGAATTCTGGTTGGTGAAGATGCTAAGGCTATCGATAAATGGGTAAGAGAAGCGCCTGAAGAAGCATACAATATTACCTTTGATCTTCAAGATAGACTGGATAACCTTTAGGAGAAATTATGAAAAGTTTTAAAGAAAAAGTTGCTGTAATAACTGGTGCAGGATCAGGAATGGGTCGTTACCTTGCAGTCCTTTTGGCTAAAGATGGTGCTGATGTTGTTGTTTGTGATGTCAATGAAGAAACTCTAAATGAAACTGTCGAGATGTTAAGAAAATATAATGTTTCTGTTTCATCGCATGTATTAGATGTTGCTGATAAAGAGGCAATTGAAGAATTGCCAGAGAAAGTAATTGAACAACATGGAAAAGTAGATCTTGTATTTAATAATGCAGGAGTAACAACAGGTTCTCATTTTAAAGATATGGATGAAGACAATTGGGATTGGGTTATGGGCATAAATTTAGGTGGTGTGATTAATAGCACTAGAGCCTTCATACCTCATATGATTGATAGGCCTGAAGCTGCAATAGTAAATACATCTTCTATTTTTGGGATGGTTGCGGTTCCGGGGCAAACGGTATATCACGCCACTAAATTTGCCGTAAGAGGGTTTACAGAGAGCTTGGCTTTAGAAATGGCAGACACCAATCCAAATTTACAAATCCATTGTGTTCATCCTGGCCACATAGGAACTAATATTGCTTCAACCGCCAGAATGGATGAAGAAGAATTTACTAAACAGCTAGAAGAAAGAAAAAATTCTATCTTCACAAGAGGAGCGCCTGATAGTTTAGAAGAGATGGGTAATCAGTTTCGAGAAGGAGGAATGCATCCCAGTAAAGCAGCAAATATAATTCTCAACGGAGTTAAAAAGAATAAAAGTAGAATATTTATTGGTTTGGATGCCAAACTTTTAGATCTTTCTCAGCGCTTATTTCCAAAGCATTATCATAAAACTTGGGCTTTTTTCATGCCTTTTATGTTGTTGTTTAGGGATAAGAAGCAGCTTAAATCACTCGACTAGTTTTTTAAAAGTAGAGTAGTTTGGGTTGTCCACTGATACTTTGCTTTTAGTGATTCCAATAAGAGCTTTCCTGAGACTTTCTTTGTCCAAGTCTATATTTCCTTCTTTAATAGAACTTGCAAGCTCTATTAAAGAAGGTTCCTGAGTGCTTTCTATTACTTCTTTAATTAAGTCCTCTGCATCTTTGGATAAGTTGTCACCAAGATCTATTTCTCTTTGTACAATTTTTAAAACGTTAGTTACTATTCTTAGCTTGAAGGCTAGATGAGGGGGCAATTCTTCTTTAATTTCTGTGTCTAGAAAATCTATCACAGCTGATATTAATTCAATGTTAGTTGGTCTATCAAATATCATCAATCACCTCCTAGTAATAATAGGTCAACAATATCTATTTCTGTTTCAGAGACACGCCTTCCTATGGCAGCTTTTTCAATAGAATTTATGGACCCATTTAAATGAGCATAAGCTTGCATTAGACAAATAACACCCCACCTAAATGTTCCAAAGACTTGCCATGTCTTTATAAGTTCAGCATTTATTTTCTCGTTGCTTATACCGTTATAGCCTTTTATTAAATCTTCAATATCCCCAAAGCCACCGACAACCTTTTTACTATTTCCAAAACGCCAAGAATTCCCACACATCCAACCTAGGTCTTGGATCGGATTACCAATGTGAGCTAATTCCCAATCTATAATTCCAGTTAATCCATTTTCGTTTACTAATATATTTCCAAGTCTAAAATCGCCATGCACAAGACTATCTTCAAAATTTCCATAGTTTTGTTCTTTAAGCCATCGATAAGCATATTCAAAAACAGGGGAGGGTTGCTTGTACGATTCGTAAAGCAAATAGAGGTCTTCAATGAGTTGAATTGGAGATTTCTTCGGAAGGAATTGGAGATTTTTTAGAGGTGTATTATGGATTTTTGCAATTGCCTCACCGCATTGATGGGCCAGCAGAGGTAATGCAGATTTATAACATTCATCTCTTAGAATTTTTCTGGCGATGGTTTCTCCTTCTATAAATTTCATGACATAGGAATTACCAAGATCGTTATTAGAGTTTGATACAAGTACTATTTCAGGAACGGGCACTCCTTTTTTTAATACTTCTTCTTGAATCTTCGCTTCGTCAGAAGTCCGGATGGCTAAGGAACTTTCTGCTCCAGACCCTCTTCTGAATATCATTCTTGAAGACTCACTTGAATTGACTAAATTAAATTTCCATGTTTCTTTAGAAGCTCCACCGGTAAGAGGTTCCAAATTTTCTATAGACCCGTTTATACCCTTCTTAGATAAGCTTGCACTAAGGAGAATGGATAAGTCTTCATTCATTATATTTAATCAGAATTTAAACTTGCGTCGCGTTCTCCAAAATCCCATCCAGCTCCGTCGTTTTGATAATTCTTTAGAATCCTTCTTGCAACTGATTGAACATGCACTTCGTCTGGACCATCATAAATCCTAGCCTCTCTTGCATGTCGATACATCAAGCTCAAAGGTGTGTCATCCGTTAATCCCTTAGCCCCATACACTTGAATAGCCCGATCAATTACGTTATGAACCATTTTTGCTCCGACTACCTTAATCATGCCAATTTCTACTCTAGCATCATCCCCTTTATCAATTCTTTTAGCTGCATCAAGTGTAAGTTGTCTACTAGCTTGTATTTCACAGGCGCTATCAAATACAAATTTTTGAAGCAGTTGTTTATCTGCTAAAGGAGATCCAAATGCTTCTCTTTCATGCATTCTCGAACACATAAGATCAAACGCTCTTTGCGCTTGCCCTAGCCAACGCATGCAATGAAATATTCTTCCAGGTCCCAATCTTCTTTGTGCAATCAAGAAACCTTGACCTCTTGGACCTAGTAAATTTTCTGCAGGTACTCTAACGTTGTCGTATTCAACTTCGTAATGACCGCTTCCTCCAGTTGTTCCTAATACCGGCGTTTCTCTTACTATCTTATATCCAGGATTATCAGTTGGGACAATGATCATACTAAACGCACCGTGACTTGGAACGTCCAATTCTGTTTTGCACATTACAGTGGTGTAAGCTGCGCTAGCAGCTCCTGTAGTAAACCACTTTCTTCCCCTGATTACCCACTCATCTCCTTCTAAAACAGCGGTTGTTTGAAGTTGTGTTGGATCTGAACTAGAGATTTCAGGCTCGGTCATAGCAAAACTAGGAAAAATCTCTCCTGCAACTAAAGGTTCAAGATAAGCATCTCTCCATGTTTTAGATGCAAATTCTCTCAGCATTATTGAGTCTTGTAGTGAGTGCGTGCCTAAAGCAACCATAGAAGGAGAGGACCTTCCTACTACTTCATTAACATAAACGTATTCCATGAATGGCATTCCTTGACCACCTATATCCTTAGGATGTCCAAGCGCCCAAAGGTTTTTATCTTTAGCTAATTGCATTAGCTCAGACATTTTTTCTTTTGATTTATCACCCCTTTTTTCGAGAATAGATTCAGCGGGATAAACCTCTTTTTCAACAAAATTCTTTACTTCTGCTCTTACTTGACTCCAATTTCTTTCCATTTGTCCCTCTTTCGGTTTAATTATGATTTTAATTTTATGTCTTTAGAATACCCTTTTAAGCTAATACTATCTTTGGTTATTTTAATATCAGTTTCTCCTAACAATACGTTTTCATTAAATTTATAAACAACGTTGTATTTGCCTTTGAGACAAGATTTATTATGCTTTTGGCTCTTTTTTTGAGTGGTATTTAGCTTGGACTGATAAGATTTAATTTTTGGTGAGGAGTATTTCTCTTTAAGTATTTTTTTTGTAATTGAAGGAGAAATGATCAAAGCTGAGGCATTATTTCCACCAAATCCTTTTGCATTAAGTAAAGCAGCTTCAAAGAATTCAGGATCCTTTTCCTCGTGCTCAGTAAGAATATTAAGGTTGCTGCAGTGGACATCATTCGCTACCTCATCTGTAGAGTGAATTCCTGGAATAACACCTTTAGACCATGTACCTAAAGCGGTTATTAATTGGTCACCAGAAGCAGGTGCCATGCTATGTCCTAAATAAGATTTAACAGCAGTAACAGGCCAAGCTTTTATTCCAAAAGTTTTAGCTACCTCATTGAGAATATGGGATTCAGTAGTTCTGTTTGCAGGGGTTCCAGTACCATGAGCATGAACAAAGGTTTTTGTTTTAAATGCTTGGGCGCCTATAAGTTTATAAGCTTCAGATGCGCATTTAGAGACGGTTATATAATTACCCACACCCGGTCCGCTTATTGAGCTTTTATATCCATCAGAATGAGAAGAAACAGAAGGAACAGATCCATAAATATCTGCACCAACTTCTAGAGCTAATGCGTCGTCCATTAGTATTACAAATTGAGATGATTCTCCTAATACCATTCCAATGTTATTAGCAAAAGGTCTACAGGCTTTCAAGTGGTTAGGCCCATTTTTTATAGACTCATTTTGTTGTGCTTGCAGCTCAAGCATTCTTTTATCATCGGAAAGGGCACCCATGGCGTAAAATCCATCTACGATCTCAGGTGTAATAGCAGCTTCTGATGCACCAACAATAACAAGTCTTGAAGAGCCAGATTCTATCGCTTCTTTGCCTATTTGGAGGTTATAAAGAAAGGTCGCACACGCTCCTACGCAATGGCCAGTTCTTCCAACACTGCCTAAAATATATGCATTTATAAAGTCCGCAGACATTTCAACCAAGCCTAAAGCAAGATTTTTGGAACTAGATCGAGACCCCTTGAGTCTAGATTGCATTAGTCCTCCAAATCCATATTTATCGAGCTGTCCTATACATGACCCACTAAATACTGCAACTTCATCAGGATTTATCCGATCCTGGATTTCTGCCCATTCAATACCTAACTGACCTAAAGCATCGCTCATTCCAAAAACAGTCATTTGTAAACCCTTGGGGTGTTGTCTAGCTTGATAGAGACTTGATAAATCAAATCCAGAAGGAAGTTGCCCGGCTGCACTAGCTTGAATTCTATCAAGAATAATACCTTCTGGATCGTAGGTATCCCGATCAATTTTTCTAACCATGGTTTTAGATCTAATTTCGTCCGAGTTGTCTCTTAGAAATTTCTTAAGTTCTATTGAATCGCCCGACACCGTCTCCCAAGATCGTCCAATGGTCTCAATTTTTCCTTCCATGACGGCTAGGTCTTGCAAGACTTCTAATTGATCTTTGTCCTGCAAGGAATCAAAAATAAGATTTTTATAACTTAAATGCGAGGAGCTTCTACCAGCTGAATTTATGCCGCCAAAACCAGTGATTAGTGCTAAGGGTTTGTTGTTCATGTTAAATGGTTTTTACCAGCATTTACTTAAAAAACTATTGTATGGCAATATCTTAGTAAGTTTAAGGAACTTAAGATATTGAAATAATATCAATTCCTTCTTTTTATTTTTAAATTATTATGTTTGGATTGGATCATATCTTTATTATATCTATAACTAAAAGGAGTAATTATGCACCCAGGGTTTAACGCAAAGAAGTTTCCTGATAAACCAGCAATTGTAATGGCTGGAAGTGGAAAAATAATGACCCACGGTGAGTTAAACGCTCTTTCCAACCAAGGCGCTCAACTCTTTCGTTCTTTAGGATTAAAGCCGGGGGATTCCGTTGCTATCATGCTTGAGAATCATTTTCTTTTTTTCCCAATCATTTTTGCTGCTTGGAGAAGCGGTTTGCAATACACAGCAATTAGCTGGAGGTTGCAACCTTCAGAAGTGGAGTACATAGTTAAGGATTGTGATGCCAAGGCATTTATTACTTCTAAATTTTTAGAGGATACTGCTCAAAATCTAAATGCTTCTCTCTCAAATGTCTCTAAATTTATGCTAGATGGCCCATCCGAAGGCTACGAGTCCTATGAAGATGCGATTAGAGAAATGTCTAAAGACCCTATAGAAGATGAATGTCAAGGAGGTTCGATGCTGTATTCTTCAGGGACAACTGGGAGACCTAAAGGTGTTAAGAGGCAATTGACACTTAACCCTTTACCTTATCAAGAGGACGATGAAGATACAGGATTAGGGAGAGCTTTATTAATTTATGGAGCGACAGAAGAGAGTATCTACCTTTCTCCAGCTCCGCTTTATCATTCTGCACCTTTAAATTTTGTAACAGGATTCCTTGCTCAAGGTTGTACGGCTGTAATTTTAGAAAAATTTGATACTGAAGTCGCTCTTAAAGCCATCCAAGATTATAAAGTTACTCACTCGCAATGGGTTCCTACAATGTTTGTTAGATTCTTAAAAATAGATCCTTCAATTAGGACTCAATATGATTTATCCACTCATCAGGTTGCAATACATGCCGCTGCGCCATGTCCTGTGGTTGTGAAAGAACAAATGATTGAATGGTGGGGGCCAATTCTGCATGAATATTATGCTGGAACAGAATTTAACGGAATGACAATTATAAATTCAGAAGAATGGTTAAGTCACAAAGGATCTGTCGGTCGTCCATTATTTGGATCTGTTCACATCTTAAATGAAGAAGAAGGGCAAGAGTTGCCGGCGGGAGAAACTGGAAGTGTCTACTTTGGAGGAGAAACTGCAACCACTTTTGAATATCATAATGATGCAGAAAAGACTAAGAGTGCCATTTCTAAACAAGGCTATAGCACTCTAGGCGATGTAGGCTATTTAGACGAAGAAGGCTACTTATATTTAACGGATAGAAAGGCCTTCATGATTATTTCTGGAGGTGTGAATATTTATCCTAAAGAGACGGAAGATATTTTAGTTATGCATCCTAAAGTTGCTGATGTTGCTGTTTTTGGAGTGCCAAACGAAGAGATGGGTGAAGAAGTGAAGGCAGTTGTACAACCCGAAAATTTAGAGGACGCAGGTCCCGAATTAGAAGCTGAATTAATTGCCTATTGCAAAGAGAATATCTCCTCTGTAAAGAGTCCTAAGAGCATAGATTTTGAAGAAGAATTGCCTCGGCATCCAACCGGAAAACTATACAAGAGGTTACTTAAAGATAAATATTGGCCTTAATGCCATGGATTGGAATCAAAGTTCTAAATTACTGCCAAGCGGAACGAAGGTCTTTTAGATAAAAAAAACTATGAAAAAATTTAATCTAATCCCAGCCTTATTCATAATTTTTTTTATATCATGTTCGTCTGATAAAGAGGTTGTGGGCTTCTTAGAAGGTCCTGGTGAAGTAACAAATAGTGCTATACCTCAAGATGTTGTAGCGCAAAGAACTAAAAATCAACGAGAAGCTGCCTTAAAAAGAATTAATAGAACTAAGGAAATCCTTTTCGGAGACTTGCATGTCCACAGTACTTATTCTACTGATGCCAACTTGTGGAGCCTGCCTATTCAATACGGTAGAAATGAAGGCGCTCATCCAGTAGCCGATGCATGCGATTATGCTAGATTTTGTTCTTCCGTAGATTTTTGGTCTATCAATGACCATGCAGAAGCAACTACTGCTAGAAAATGGAGTTCTACCAAAGAGGCTATCCGATCTTGTAATGCTGTCACTTCAAATAATCTTACGAACCCAGATATGGTAACTTTCCTTGGGTGGGAATGGACGCAAGCTGCCGGTAATAGAGATGAGCATTATGGTCATAAAAATGTCATATTACTTGAAGAAGAAGAAGATAAAGTACCTATAAGACCAATTGCTTCAACTGGTACAGGGAGTGATTTTATACGGGGAAGAGTTCCAGGATTAGATATAGCAGCCGGTGTTTTAGATCTTGTAGCTCAAGATGATGTGCAACGTATACAGAATTATGTCACTTTCAATAATGAATACAAACCTATAGAAGATTGCAAAGGAGATGAATCTTTATGGGACGAAAATTGCTACGAAGATGCCTCGACTCCGGAAGAACTCTTTTCTAAACTAGAGAATTTGAATGTAGAACACATAATTATTCCTCATGGCAATACGTGGGGTATATATACTCCTCTTGGTCAGTCATGGGATAAACAATTATCTGAAGTTAAACCGGAACAAGATCGACAATTGTTAATAGAAGTAATGTCAGGGCATGGAAACTCAGAAGAATATAGAGACTTTAGAACTATTCTGATAGATCAAGATGGGAGTATTACCTGCCCAACACCTACAAAAAACTATGAACCTTCTTGTTGGAGAGCAGGAAAAATTGTAGAAAATAGATGTCTTACTGACGGAAACAACAAAGAAAATTGTTCTTTACTTCGCCAAGAAACAAGCCAAAAATTTGCTGAATCAAGACTGAATCAAAGAGGGCAAATTGTAGGAAAAACGAAAATGGAAGAATGGTTAAACGCAGGTCAATGCACCGACTGTTTTTTACCCTCTTACAACTATAGACCAAAAAGCTCCGTACAGTATTCGTTAGCTAAAACTGATTTTTCTGACCCAGATAATCCAAAAAACTATAGATGGGGATTTATAGCGGCGAGTGATATTCATAGCGCCAGACCAGGAACTGGATATAAAGAGATTTTAAGACTTAAAAATACTGATGGAAATGGTCCATCAGAACCTAGAGTTGCAGCAGCCCTTCCTGGTATATCAAATAGTATTGAACTAGCAAGATTTTCTTCTTTTTTAATTACAGGAGGTCTGGCTGCAGTTCATTCTAAAGATAGAACAAAGCAGTCCATATGGGATGCTTTGGATAATAAAGAAACTTATGGAACAAGCGGCGACAGGATATTACTTTGGTTTGATTTGCTTAATGGAGGCAAAGGTAAAATGCCTATGGGAAGTGAAACTTCTTTAAATGAAAGTCCCATATTTGAAGTAAATGCAGTTGGCGCTTTTAAACAAAACCCAGGTTGTCCTGAATTTAGTTTAACCTCCTTAGATCCGGATAGATTAGAAAAACTATGTGGCGGAGAATGTTATAACCCTTCGGATGAAAGGAAACTTATCTCTAGAATAGAGATCATAAGAATCTTACCTCAAACTTTTGAAAATGAAGATGTAGGACAATTGATACAAGATCCATGGAAAACTTTTGCTTGTGGTCCTGATGAAACAGGATGTACATTTAAGTTCCAAGACGATGAATTTATTTCGCTAGATAGAGAAGCAGTCTATTACGCTCGAGCTATCCAAGAGTCTTCTGACACTATTAATGCCAATAACTTGAGATGTGAATATGATAAGAATGGAATTTGTATCAAAGTTAATCCATGTTATGGGGATTATAAAACTTCTAAAACAGATGATTGTCTTGCTCCTAGTGAAGAAAGAGCTTGGTCCTCACCTATATTTATAAATAAACTTTAGTAAGAATTTTAGCTAATTCTTGGCAATATACCGATCTATTGTCTCGTGATAATGGTGCAATCCACTTTCGGATATCTCCCTGTTTATTAATACGTAGAAGGTGGAGCAGCTTATAATAATTTTATAAGACCGCCCAGATTAAGAGACTAACTAGCTTTTTTAAATTTAAGGTCTGAGTTTTGGATTCGCCCAAATCTTATTTGCGAGATATCTTTCAGATAATTCTGAGTCATAATCCAAGGAGAGCGGGAACCTTGTTTAGGTAATTTATGTGCGGCTCTTTGAATATAGCCCGAATTCAAGTCTAAGTAATCCCCTCCAGGTTTTACATCCTCTCCTGGCTCTGGAGAAAAATAAGTGAATCCTTTTTTATCCATATGGTTTAAAAGTTTACATACGTATTCGCTAGTAAGATCTGCTCCAAGTGTCCATGAGGCTGTCGTGTATCCAAAGGATGCGGCCAAATTTGGAACATCGCTAAACATCATACCTTTGTAAGATAGCTTATTAGAAATATCTAGTGTTTCATTGTTGATTTTTATATCGACACCATTTAAAAATTGCATGTTTAGGCCAGTGGCTGTGATTATCATGTCAGCTTCCAATTCTTTACCAGAAGAAAGCTTTATTCCTTTAGGAGTAAATTCTTCAATAGTATCAGTCACGACTGAAGCTTTGCCTGAATTTATTGCTTCAAACATATCTCCATTAGGCACAAAGCACAGCCTTTGATCCCACGGCATATATTTTGGAGTGAAGTGAGTATCTACATCGTAATCTTCTCCTAAATGTTCTCGAACTCCGTTAATTAAATTATCTTTAAATTTTTGTGGATATCTTTTTAGAAGAATAAAAAGGACTCTTCCCATTAGAATATTTTTCCAGCGAACTAAAAAGTAAGCTGTCTTATCAGGCAAAATCTTTTTAATCAGATTACCTATTGAGTCTTGATCCGGTGCGGCCATATAGTAAGTAGGAGACCTTTGTAGCATTGTTATGTGAGATGTTTCGCTGGCCATAGCAGGAATAATGGTTACGGCAGTAGCTCCACTACCTATGACTACTACTTCCTTATCTTTATAGTTAATATCTTCAGTCCATTTTTGAGGATGAACAATTTGCCCTTTGAAATTTTCTATACCTTTAAATTCTGGAGTATATCCTTCGTCGTAGTTGTAATAGCCGCCACACATGAAAAGGAAATTACACGTTAGCTCTTCTATGCTTTTATCTAGTTGATTTTCAATTTGAAGGTTCCATAACGATTCTTGAGACGACCAGGAAGCCTTTATTAATTTCTTGCTAAATTGGATTTTTTGTCTCAGATTATTTTCTTCAACTGTTTCATCCAGGTAATCTAGAATTGAAGGGCCGTCTGCAATTGTTTTAGAACTTTTCCACGGTTTAAATCGGAACCCCATAGTGTGCATATCCGAATCTGACCTAATGCCCGGATATTTAAATAAATCCCAAGTACCGCCTATATTTTCTCTGCCTTCCAAAATGGTAAATGATCGATTAGGGCATCTATTTTGGAGATTATACGCAGCTCCTATCCCAGATATTCCAGCTCCTACCACGACTACATCAATGTAATTTTTATTCATAATTTTATTCTACTATTAGAAAACCTACTTAGAACAGCAAAAAAGGATAATTTATTGCCCATATGTGGCTTTTCTATGATAACTCGCAAGCCTCTACAGTCTGTAGAATAAGCGTATTTATTGTCATTGGGCCCACTCCACCCGGTACAGGAGTATATGCATAACATCTGTCAATTAGAGGCTCCAAGTCTATATCTCCACATTTTTCAGGGTGAAAGCCTGCATCAATTACTACGGCACCGTCTTTTACCCAATCCGACTGAATAAATTTAGGAATACCAACAGCACCAACGACAATATCTGCTTTTAGGACATGCTCTTTTAAGTTTTTAGTTCTGGAGTGGCAGATAGTAACGGTGGCGTGTTTATTTAATAACATCATAGCCATGGGCTTTCCTAAGATAGGACTTCGCCCAACCACTACTGCATGTTTACCCGAGATTTCTATATCGTATTCTTCTAGTAAACGCATTATTCCCTGCGGTGTACAAGATCCGAAAGCAGGTTCACCCATTGCCATTTTTCCAAAACCTAAGCTGGTAACACCGTCTACATCTTTTCTTGTATCAATAGCATCAAAACACAGCCTTTCATTAATTTGATCAGGAACAGGATGTTGAAGAAGAATCCCATGTACTTCAGGATTACTATTCAACTCATCGATTTCTAGCAACAATTCATCGGTTGTAGTGTTTTCATCAAGCTCTACTTTTAGTGATTTCATGCCTATCCTTTCGCAGGCATTTCCTTTCATTTTTACATAAGTACCAGAAGCAGGATCAGACCCAACCAAGACGGTAGCTAAGATAGGTACAAAACCTTTTTGATTCTTAATTGTTAAAACTCTTTCTGCCAGTTCTTGTTCTGTTGATTGAGATAGAGATTTGCCGTCCAGCTTTATTGTCATGATCCTATTCTCTCACGA
>Ga0209403_10002658_pt1 | contig 21041 bp, 17 predicted proteins | sample ArcticOcean_MG_C_8_FD_187440 | JGI IMG/M metagenome (GOLD analysis project Ga0209403, IMG submission 187440) | Marine microbial communities from western Arctic Ocean - ArcticOcean_MG_CB11_86 (SPAdes) (version 2) | ecosystem: Environmental > Aquatic > Marine > Oceanic | place: Arctic Ocean... | reverse complement strand
GCAGTCAAAAATGTTCTTGATAGTGGAATGCGGACTGAAGACATCATGGAAACCGGCAGGACCAAGGTGTCTACCGGTGAGATGGGTGAAGCTGTTTTGAAAGAACTGGATAAACTCGTCGCTTGAAACATGTTGAGCCTAGTCAAAATACTTGATTATAAACTCAAAAGAGTGCGGTTGGTCGTTCATTAACATTCTGTTGCTATAACGTAAAGTTATCTACTCAGGGTGATAGTTCCACTAAAGGTGTGTTCTTCGGTATTTTGTTCCAGGAGATCTTAGATGAGTTATAATTATGCAGTGGTTGGTGCTACTGGTAGCGTTGGGCGTGAAATAATTCAAATTCTTGCTGAACGGGGTATTCCTGTGGGTGCCGTGATGGCGGTGGCTTCTGAACGCTCCGTTGGTGCGGAAGTCTCTTACGGAGATGACGACGTTTTAAAGGTTCAGAATCTTGAAGAGTTTGACTTTGGGAATACAGATATAGTGCTCTCTAGTCCCGGTGCTCAGGTGTCCGCAGGATTTGCCTCTCGTGCGACGGCGGCGGGTGCAGTTCTCATTGATAATACATCCCAGTTTCGCATGGATCCGGATGTCCCGCTGGTTGTGCCTGAGGTAAATCCAGAAGCCGTCGCCCAGTATCGAAACAAGAACATAATAGCTAACCCAAACTGCTCAACCATTCAAATGGTAGTTGCATTAAAACCAATCCACGACGTGGCCGGAATTAGGAGAATTGTGGTCTCAACGTATCAATCAGTTTCAGGTGTTGGCAAAGCTGGAATGGACGAGTTATTTAACCAAACTCGTGGGGTATATGTAAATGCACCAGCCGATAAGTTTAAGGAAAATTTCGGCAAAACCATTGCTTTCAATGTCATTCCTCAAATTGACAGTTTTATGGAAGACGGTTCTACGAAAGAAGAATGGAAGATGATGGTCGAGACAAAGAAAATTCTTGATCCAAAAATAATGGTCCACGCTACGTGCGTGAGGGTACCTGTTTTTATAGGTCATGCAGAAGCAGTGAACTTAGAACTTAATTCACCTCTATCTGCCGAAGATGCCCGGAAAATATTGCAAGATGCCCCGGGTGTCGCGGTTGTAGACCACCGTCAGGATGAAGGATTTGTAACACCATCGGAGTGTGTCGGTGAAGATGCTGTATATGTAAGTCGAATTAGGGAAGATTTCACAACGGAAAACGGCCTTAGTCTTTGGATAGTTGCGGATAACCTAAGAAAGGGAGCTGCTCTCAATACTGTGCAGATCGCGGAGATCCTGGCTACCAGCTATTTGGATTAGGTAATTAAACTTTTTCACACGCCGCTCATATAAATATGTTCCTATCGGAACAAGTAACACCAATAGCTATAGGCGAAGCTAACGCTTCGCCTATAGCTATTCTTATAGAATAATTAACTTGGTACTTCGATCTCACCTAAACGAGCTGTGAGTTTTCTATTTTCAGCGTAATCAACAGGAACTGCAATTAAAGCGGGTCCATCCTGTTCGAACGCTTCTTCAAGTGCAGAAACCAATTGATCTGCTGCAGTTATTTGCCGTCCCCATAACCCATAAGCTTCGGCAAGTGTTTCGAAGTTTGGATTACCAAAATCTAATTTCGAATGCTTGCCATCAAAGCCATCTTGTTGTTTCCATTTTATGAGACCGTATTCACCGTCAACCCAAACCATCGCGACAATATTAAGTTTGCGTCGAACGGCTGTTTCTAATTCCTGAACGTTCATTCCGAAGCCAGCATCTCCGCTGATCGAGAGAATTTTTCTATCTGGAAATGCAAATTTAGCACCCAAAGAACCAGGCATCGCAAAACCCATTGTGCAGAAACCGTTGGATATAAGGCAAGTATTTGGTTCCTGGCACTGATAGTAACGAGAAATCCACATTTTGTGGGCTCCGACATCTGAGAGCAAGACGTCACTGGGACCCATGACCTGCCTAACATCCCAAAGGATTTTTTGTGGCTTCATGGGGAAACCGGTATCATCTTTTTCGGCGGCAAAATCTTCTGTTAATTGTGTACGTAAATTGCCGCGGGTGTTAATATTGAAAAGTGGAAGTTTCCCTTTATGTCGTTTTTCTACCAGTTTATTCAGTTGCCACAAGGCGTCTGCAAGATCACCAACAATCTCTACGGTTGGAATGTAATCTCGATCTACTTCCGCCGGCCAGAAGTCCATGTGAATGATTTTCTTATCTTCTTTATGGGTTCGATTCCACTTCGCCGGTGCATATTCCACCAGATCATAGCCGCAGGAAATTACTAAATCAGCCGTATCGAAGGCAAGATTGTTGTAGTCCCCTTGACCCAGCCCCATTGTATAGAGGCAGTGATCGTCATCCATCGAGAGTGCACCCTTGCCCATAAAAGTATTAACAACGCCAACGCCTAAATTATGAGCGAGGTGAGACAATTGGTTGGCCGCGCGCTTTCTGATGGCTCCGTTACCTGCAAGGATGATAGGATTTTTGGCCGCACCGATCAGATCGGCAGCCATAGCTACGGCCTTGTGATCAGCGGCAGGGCGACGGACGATGGTCGGTGACATTGGCGTGTCATCAACTTCCTTCCTGGCGATGTCTTCGGGAAGTTCAATCACAGTCAAGCCAGGTTTTTCAGCTTCAGCAATTTTGAAAGCTTTGCGAACAATTTCAGTGATGTTTTCCGCTGCTAAGATAGTTTGAGACCATTTGCTGATAGGTTCAACCATCCTTATGGAATCCATGATTTGGTGGCTTTCTTTATGGAGACGTTTGGTGGAACCCTGACCTATAATCGCGACCGTAGGCGCGCGGTCCATATTAGCGTCTGCAATTCCAGTGAGAAGGTTGGTCACACCAGGGCCGAGTGTACCGAGACAAACGCCAGCTTTTCCGGTCAGTCTTCCATGAACATCTGCCATGAAGGCCGCCGCCTGTTCGTGCCGGCACAATACAAAATCGATCTTGCTGTCAAGAAGTGATATCATAAAGTCAGCGTTTTCCTCACCTGGAACACCGAATATTCTCTCCACGCCCTCTGCTTCAAGGCAACGTACAAATAAATCTGAGGCTTTCATTTTTTTCTCCCGTCGTTTGTTATCAGTCAAGGGCGCTCGAGCGCCAGACCATCATCTTCTCAGTTTGCATCTCGTGGACGGTATATGGAATACCGCCAACACCATGGCCGGAAGTACGAGCACCGGCAAACGGCATCCAGTCAACGCGAAAAGCTGTATGGTCATTAACCATAATTGCAGTGCCGTCAAGGTTCCTGTAGCAATGCATAGCAGTATCCAGGTCACGCGTGAATACAGCCGCTTGGAAGCTAACAGGTAAACTGTTTGCACGTGCGATTGCGCTATCTAAGTTGTCATACGGGTAAACGCAAACAGCAGGCCCAAATATTTCAGATGTAGAAATTTTTGCATCTTCTGGGGGGTCAAATAGCACCGTTGGCTTGTAGCAACTTTCTGAGAGTTTTTCACCGCCAGTTACTAAATCTGCACCGCCAGATGTGGCCTCTGAGATCCAGCTTGCTACACGTTCACATTCATTATGAGAAATTAGGGGCCCAACATCGGTATCGGGAAGGGTTGGATCACCGACCTTCATAGCGGATGCCTCTGCTGCTAGACCATCAGCAACATCCCGGGCAATCTTCGCATCGCAGAAAATACGCTGAACAGAAACACAAACCTGCCCCGCATGGTAGAACCCACCCTTTGCTAAAGTCTGAAGGGCTGTATCTAAATTTGCATCAGCTGCCACAATAGCTGGTGCCACACCACCGTGTTCAAGTGCACAGCGTGCCCCTGGAGCAAGCTTAGACCGCAACATCCAGCCTACCCCACTGGAGCCGATAAAACTAAAAAATCCAACTCGCTTGTCTGCTACAAGTGCAGTCGCTAGATCTAGGTTTTCCGGGGCTACCATGGTAACCCATTCCTTGGGAAGCCCGGCTTCAAAAAGGATGTTCAAAAAAGTTTGACAGGTTAGAGGTGTTGGGGGTGCGGGCTTGACAATGACTGGACAGCCGACTGCAACCGCTGGCGCGACCTGGTGAACAATGAGGTTAAAGGGATGATTGAAGGCACTTACAGCAACAACAACTCCGATTGGCTCATATTGGGTAAATGCGACCCGTCCTGCGGATGAGGAATTTAATCCCATTGGGATCACATGGCCACCCTGCGTTCGTAGCTCCTCTATGCAGGTCTCTACACCATCGGCTCCTCGATCAATTTCTACGAGCGAGTCCTGAAGCGGTTTCCCGCCTTCCTGAGCGGAAGCAAGGGCTAATTCCTCGCGTCTCTCACGAATTATTTCAGCTGCTTTACGTAGGATTTCAATTCGTCTTGACTTGGAAAGCCATTTTCCGCGATCACGGTACAGGCTATGAGCATTAGATAAAGCCGCCTCAATGCCCGCAGCGTCTGTGGTTGGCACGCTTCCAATCTTTGCGCCATCATAGGGCGCTGTTACTGATATTTCCCCCATGACACTATTTCCCCCTTATAATTTACCTGAATGCCTTTATTATAGGTTGCTAAAAGTCTTTTTCTAAGTGCTGGCGGCTTCCTATTAAAGAATTGGCCCACCCTTAATAAACAGGCCGAACTAAAGCTAACAGAAACTCCTAGAAACTAAAAGAATTTCTATTATGCTCGAGAATAGTTTTCTAATAGAAACTTGTCTTGCTTTAATCTTCTCATCGGAAATAGCACTAGAAGGATACAATTGCAATCCCACTCCAAAGTTAGAGTTTGTTGTGGTTCAAATATAGACATAAAACCGTTATTAAAATAAAAATCAGGAAATCCGTGGCTGAAAATTATTCCAACGGGCCGTCTAAAGTTTTCTCAATAAATGGGTTGTGTAAAGGTGGTTACGTTGACTTGGCATTAACGAAAGTTTAAACCAGATAAAACTTTGAAAGATGCGGCTGGGACATAAATTTTCCTTGTTAGCAATACTGAATTGTATTGGGGGTAGAGAATGATGAATACAGGGAATAGACCGCTTTCTCCTCATCTCCAAGTGTATCGTCTACCGCTTGCCGGAATACTATCTTTTGCCCACAGGACCACCGGTGTTGCGTTGGCGTTGGGCGCACTTGCGCTGGCGTATTGGATTAATGCGGCGGCCTATGGGCCAGATGCGTTCTATCAAGCCCAGGCATTGATGGGGCACTGGTTTTCCCGACTTTTGTTATTCGGTTGGACACTATCTTTGTTCTTTCACCTTTGTAACGGAATTCGACATTTGTTCTGGGATGCTGGTATAGGTTTGGAAATTGAACAAGTTAACATGTCTGGTTGGTTGGTTTTAATAGGTACAATTCTGTTGACATTACTTAGCTGGTTGGCTGGGTATGGTTTGTTGGGCTAGAGACAAAGTGGAGTAAGAAATGAGTTTGCGATCAGACCTCGGGCGGGTGCGTGGCTTGGGATCAGCCAAGGAAGGAACTTCTCATTGGTGGGCCCAAAGGCTGACGGCAGTTGCTTTGTTACCACTTAGTTTCTGGTTTGTTTGGTCGGCGATTAACTTAGTTGGTGTTGACCATATTGGATTTAAAAATTGGCTTAACGAAAACGCAAATCTTGTCCTGATGATTTTGTTTGTTGGAAGCCTGTTTTATCACATGCAACTTGGTCTCCAGGTGGTGATTGAAGATTATGTTCATGCAGAAATAAAGAAAGTAACAAGCTTGGTTTTAAATTTATTTGTAGCATTATTTTTTGGGGTCTCTTCGATTGTTGCCCTCCTCAAAGTAGCATTTGGAAGCTGACAGACTTATGACAGATACATACGAAATAATTGATCATACTCATGATGTCCTTGTCGTGGGTGCGGGGGGTGCCGGCTTGCGTTCTACCCTGGGTATGACAGCAGCTGGATTGTCTACCGCATGTGTCACAAAAGTGTTCCCGACCCGCAGCCACACAGTAGCTGCCCAAGGCGGCATTGGTGCGGCTTTAGGGAATATGCAGGAAGATACTTGGCAGTGGCATATGTACGATACGGTCAAGGGTTCTGACTGGCTGGGCGACCAGGACGCAATTGAATATATGTGCCGAGAGGCAATCCCGGCCGTGTATGAGCTTGAACATTTGGGCGTGCCATTTTCTCGTACTGAAGAAGGAAAAATCTACCAACGTCCCTTTGGTGGTCACATGAAGAATTACGGGGAAGCGCCAGTTGAACGCGCGTGTGCTGCAGCTGATCGGACAGGTCACGCAATCTTGCATACGCTATATCAGCAGTGCCTAAAATATAATGCTGAATTCTTTGTCGAGTATTTTGTTATTGATCTTATTATGGATGATGATGGATGCTGCCGGGGTGTTACAGCCTGGAACCTGGCAGACGGAACCATACATCGTTTTCTGGCGCAAACCACTGTCTTGGCGACAGGAGGGTATGGGCGTAGTTATTTCTCTTGTACATCTGCCCACACCTGTACTGGAGACGGGAATGCTATGGCGGCACGTGCCGGCCTTTCACTGCAAGATATGGAGTTTGTTCAGTTTCATCCATCGGGTATTTACGGCTCCGGTTGCCTAATTACCGAAGGCGCTCGTGGTGAGGGTGGTTATTTAACCAACTCGGAAGGCGATGCGTTTATGGAACGGTATGCGCCGACGGCCAAAGACCTTGCCTCAAGAGATGTGGTGAGCCGGTCTATGACCATTGAAATACGTGAAGGAAGAGGCGTCGGCCCTGAAAACGACCATATATTGTTGCACCTTGAACATTTAGGTGCCGACTTATTGCACGAACGCCTACCTGGAATAACAGAAACAGCTCAAGTCTTTGCAGGCATAGATTGCACTAAAGAACCCATCCCTGTTCTGCCGACTGTACACTATAATATGGGTGGTATTCCCACAAACCTTCACGGCGAAGTGCTTCGTCCTACGAAGGATGATCCAGACGCGGTTTGTCCTGGACTGATGGCCATAGGAGAGGCGGCCTGTGTTTCAGTTCATGGCGCCAACAGGCTTGGCACTAATTCTCTTTTGGATATTATAGTATTTGGACGTGCCGCAGCCTTACGCGTGGTAGAGCTATTGAAACCGGGCGCTAAAGTAAAACCTGCTGATGATAACTCTAGTGATCAGGCTATTGCTCGTTTAGACAGGTTGCGTCATGCCGATGGCACCCGCTCCACGGCGGAGATACGGCTCGAAATGCAACGGGTTATGCAAAATAATGCTGCAGTGTTCCGAACCTCTGAGATACTGTCTGAAGGTTGCCAGCTAATAGATGATGTGGCTCAGTCGCTTTCCGATATTAAAGTCTTGGATCGTTCCTTAATTTGGAACTCAGATCTGGCCGAGAGTTTAGAACTGGAAAATCTCATGATCTGTTCCAAGGCTACCCTTTATTCGGCCGAAGCGAGAAAAGAATCTCGGGGAGCGCAGGCGCACGAGGATTATCCTGATCGTGATGATGAAAACTGGATGAAACATACGTTGGCCTGGGTAGACGATAAGTTGAAGGTTAGCTTGGATTATCGTCCAGTGCATACCTATACTCTTACCGATGAGGTCGATTACGTAGTGCCTAAAGCCCGGGTATATTAATGGTGTTTTTGAAGAGCGGAAACATAAAATGGTTGAATTTACATTACCAAAAAATTCTAAGATAAAAACCGGTCGGACCCACAAGGCTCTAAATGGGGCCAAGAACATACGAAAATTTAAGGTGTACAGATACGATGCCGATAGTGGGGAAAATCCGCGGATGGATACTTTTGAATTGGACATGGATAATTGTGGACCCATGGTATTGGATGCACTTATCAAGATCAAAAACGAAATTGACTCTAGTCTTACTTTCCGTCGGTCTTGCCGCGAGGGTGTTTGCGGATCTTGTTCGATGAATGTTGATGGTACTAATACGCTCGCATGCATAAAAAATATGGAAGAGATTAAGGGAGATGTTAAGATTTATCCCCTTCCTCACATGCCAGTAGTGAAAGATTTGGTGCCGGACCTGACCCAGGCTTATGCACAATATACTTCTATTAAACCCTGGTTGCAGGTGGATACTCAGGCGCCGGGAACGGAGCGATTACAAAGTCCCGAAGAACGAGAAAAGCTCGATGGTTTATGGGAATGCGTACTTTGCTTTTGCTGTTCAACAAGTTGTCCTAGTTATTGGTGGAACAGCGACCGCTACCTCGGTCCGGCGGTGTTGCTCCAGGCCTATCGTTGGCTAGTAGATTCACGTGATGAAGGAACGGGAGAGAGGCTGGATGAATTGGAGGATCCATTCCGTTTGTATCGCTGCCATACCATTATGAATTGCACAAACACATGTCCAAAAAATCTTAATCCAGCGAAGGCAATTGCCGAGACTAAAAAATTGATGCTTGAACGACGTTAGTTGTAACAACGCTAAACATAATCGAAGGTAAATTAGTAGCATCTAATCTTATGTTTAGTCTCTAATTCTTTACGAATAATGCTGAAGTATTAGATAGCCCATCATGGTAGCGGTATCCTTATCCCCAAAAATTTTATAGCCATGGCAGACGGACCACTTTTTTCTTACCGGAAACGAGTTGGTTTGGGGGAATTTAAACTTGATCCCGGACAAGAGTTGCTTGCGGAGAAACTGCAAAACTTACACCATGCCCTTAAAGGTTATGAACCGGACGCAGGACAAGATGGTTGGCGGGAGCGATTGGGTTTAGCCAGCAGACGTATAGACCCTTTGCAGGGATTATATATCTATGGCGGTGTAGGTGCCGGTAAATCGATGCTAATGGATTTATTCTTTGATGGTGCACCGGTCGTGCATAAACGCCGTGTCCATTTCCACAATTTTCTTCAGGATGTACACACTCGGTTTAATGTACTTCGCAAATCTAAAATCGCTGACTTAGGTGATCCAATTCCTATCGTCGCTGAAAATCTTTCAACCGAAGCGCGGCTTTTATGCTTTGATGAATTTCAGGTTTATAATATCGTTGATGCGATGATCTTGAGCCGTCTGTTTGAAGGCCTATTTTCTCGCGGTGTAATCGTGGTGGCGACATCCAATCGTCGGCCAGAGGATCTTTATAAAAACGGACTTCAACGCAATAGATTTTTGCCTTTCATCGATTTGATTGGTGAACGCCTTGAATTATTTCAATTGAAAAGTATCACTGACTACCGCCTCGAACGCGTGTTCGGTATGCAGGTTTATCACCATCCGATTAACAGGAAAGCGCGAAAGTTACTTGACCAATATTTTATTGAGTTGACGGATGGGCGCACACCGGTAATCGACAGAATTGAAGTGAAAGGGCGTATTCTCCGAGTTCAGGCCGTTGTTGGCGTTGCCCGGAAAAGTTTTAAGGAACTTTGTGGAGAGCCTCTAGGAGCGGCAGACTATTTAGCCATTGCGGAGCGATACCATACTTTGATCCTGGACGATATCCCGTGTATGGGGGAAAATTTACAAATTGAGGCCAAGCGTTTTGTGACGCTCATCGATGCCCTATATGAAGCCAAGGTAAATTTGATTTGCTCTGCCGATGTTGTTCCAAACAAGCTCTATTTGAAAGGTGAAGGAGTATTTGAGTTTGAACGACTGGTTTCCCGCCTCATGGAAATGCAGTCAGCGGATTACCTCGCTTTGCTTCACAAAAAAGTAGAGCCAAGCATTTAGCAAATAAGAAATTTAACTTTTTCCAGGCAGAATACTTTGGATAGAGAAAACGATAAAATTCCGGCAGATGGCCGGTAAATAACAAGTAAGCTACTAAAAATTGTTAACGACAATAGTTTGAGTTTTCTCTTGTCTTGCTCAGATAATCAATATGCGTTACGAAACGGCACCCAAATTTGGGTGGTTGACCACAAAAGGTTGTTCATTGAGGGCAGATGAATTCGAGAGGAGAATCCATGGCCAGAAAAAAGGTTGCACTAGTCGGCGCGGGTATGATTGGGGGGACCCTGGCGCACCTCGCTGGCCTTAAAGAGTTAGGTGATATTGTTTTATTTGATATCGTTGATGGAATTCCCCAAGGCAAAGCCTTGGACCTGGCAGAAAGTTCTCCAATTGAGGGTTTTGATGCCGGCCTAAAAGGTGCAAAAAGCTATTCAGCGATCCGCGGAGCTGATGTGGTTATAGTAACTGCAGGTATTGCCCGTAAACCCGGCATGAGTCGTGATGACTTAATTGGTATAAACACTAATGTAATGATGGCCGTTGGTGACGGTATAAAAAGATACGCCAAGAACGCTTTTGTTATTTGTATCACCAATCCGCTTGACGTCATGGTTGGTGTCTTGAGAGATGCCTGCGGCTTACCATATAATAAAGTTGTCGGAATGGCTGGGGTACTTGATTCAGCACGTTTTCGTTACTTTCTTGCTGATGAATTGAATGTTTCCGTAGAGGATGTTACTGCCTTTGTGCTTGGCGGCCATGGCGATACAATGGTGCCGTTGGTGCGATATTCGACGGTCGCCGGTATCCCGCTGCCTGACCTTGTACGGATGAAATGGCTTACGCAAAAAAAACTTGATGACATTGTTAAGCGAACTGCTAACGGAGGAGGCGAAATAGTCGCGCTTCTCAAGACTGGTTCCGCATATTATGCGCCCGCGAGCGCAGCTATTCAGATGGCAGAGGCTTATCTTAAAGATAAAAAACGAGTGTTACCTTGTGCGGCATATCTTAGGGGCGAATATGGTGTGAAAGGCCTCTACGTTGGGGTGCCGGTTGTGATTGGCGCCAAAGGTATTGAGAAAGTGGTTGAGATCAAGATGAACCGGGAAGAAAAACTCGCCTTCAACAAGTCGATTGCTGCCGTGCGTAAACTGGTTAATCAAAGTAAAAAAATTATACAAGCTTCTTCCACCGAGCGGTTGGTTAAATAAAAGGAAAAAATATAGTAGCTTGGTCAAAATGTCGGGTAAAAACTGAACCCGTCATGTGCTTGGTCTGGGGCTAATTATAGGGACAAATTTTTGAATATTCATGAATATCAGGCTAAACGGCTATTAGAAAAATATGGCGTTAATGTTCTTAAGGGCGGGGTGGCTCATACACCCCAGGAAGCAGAGGCGGTTGCCAAAGACCTGGCTGGTCCCGTTTGGGTGGTAAAGGCTCAAATTCATGCTGGTGGTCGGGGAAAAGGGGCATTTATAGAAAAATCTGCGGGTAAGGGCGGCGGAGTGAGGGTGCTTAATTCGGTTGAAGCAGTCCAAAAAAACGCTCGTCAGATATTGGGTGCGACACTAGTCACTTCCCAGACAGCTCCAACAGGTAAGAAGGTGAAACGGATTTATATTGAAGACGGGTGTGAAATTGAAAAGGAGCTATATCTGAGCTTACTGGTGGATCGTGAAACCTCGCGGGTGACGTTGATTGCGTCGACTGAAGGCGGAATGGATATAGAAGAAGTAGCGGCTAAAAGCCCTAAAAAAATTCAAACAATTGCAATTGATCCATTGACAGGAATGCTGGGGTATCATGCACGAAAGATTGCTTTTGGTTTAGGTCTTGAAGGTGCTCAGGTTAAGTCTGCCGTAAAGCTTTTGATTTCAACCTACACGGCATTTGTAGAATTAGATGCGGGCTTATTAGAGATAAATCCACTAGTCATTACCAAGGATGGAAGCGCAGTGGCTCTCGATGCCAAAATGGATTTTGACGATAACGCGTTATACCGCCATCAAGATATAGAAAATTTGCGGGACGAGGATGAACAGGATGCAGCTGAATTAGAAGCTCAGCGGCATGATCTCAATTACATTAAATTAGATGGCCGTATAGGTTGTATGGTAAACGGTGCTGGCCTCGCAATGGCGACCATGGATATTATAAAGCTCTACGGTAGTGAACCGGCAAATTTTTTAGATGTAGGGGGTGGTGCGACCAAGGAACGGGTTACTACGGCATTTAAAATTATACTATCTGATCCCAATGTAGAGGGTATTTTAGTCAATATATTTGGTGGCATCATGCGATGTGATGTAATCGCCGAGGGTGTTATAGCTGCTGCTAAAGAAGTACATCTCAACGTACCGCTTGTAGTAAGGTTGGAAGGTACTAATGTTGACTTGGGAAAAAAAATCCTCTCCGAGTCTGGTTTACCTATTGTTTCCGGAAAAAATCTTGCCGATGCTGCTGAAAAGATAGTTAAGGCAGTAAGGGAGGCCGGATAAAATGGCTGTTCTAGTCGATAATAGTACCACAGTCATCTGCCAGGGGTTCACCGGTTCTCAAGGTACATTTCATTCTGAACAGGCGATTCTTTACGGAACTAAGATGGTCGGTGGTGTGACCCCCGGTAAGGGAGGTTCAACCCATCTTGATCTTCCTGTGTTTGATACTGTCGCCGACGCTGTGCAAAGGACCGGGGCGACGGCGTCAGTGATTTATGTGCCTCCACCATTTGCGGCGGAGGCTATACTTGAGGCCATTGATGCCGAAATCCAATTAGTAGTGTGTATAACGGAAGGTATCCCAGTGTTAGACATGGTGAATGTAAAACGCAAACTAGTCGGCACCAAAACTCGTTTGATTGGACCTAACTGCCCGGGCGTAATTACACCTGGTGAATGCAAGATCGGTATAATGCCCGGACATATTCACCAACGAGGAAAAATCGGCGTAGTCTCACGTTCGGGCACGTTAACCTACGAGGCTGTTGGACAAACAACAAAGGTTGGTTTGGGTCAGACAACTTGCATAGGTATTGGAGGTGATCCCGTTAACGGCACCAGTTTTATTGAATGTTTAGAGATGTTTCTCGAAGATAACGAGACTGAAGGTATTATTATGATAGGTGAGATTGGTGGGTCTGCAGAAGAACAGGCGGCCGATTTTATTAAGTCCAGTAAAGTTAAAAAGCCAATTATAGGGTTTATTGCAGGTGTTACAGCACCACCGGGGCGTAGAATGGGTCATGCAGGCGCTATTATAGCCGATGGAAAGGGAGGCGCTGGAGACAAAATTGAATCCCTAAAAAGTGCGGGTATTAAGGTTTCGGATTCCCCAGCTTCTCTGGGGGAGACGATGTTGAAAACGATGAACCAATGAGACTGAATAGTATAGCGAGCATAGTGTTTTGGCATGCGACAGATGGTCTCGCTTTTTGACGATATAAGGGATGTTTTGCGGTTAACTGTTTACCAAAGTGTTTCAACCTTCCTTCAGTTATACTAGAGCTCTCCATTATTGAAATAATGCATGCGTTCTCCCAAAATTAATGAGGAAAATTATAGATAGATGTTGTTACCGCTCATACTGACTTAACCTTAGGTGGGTTTCAGGGCGCGTAAAAGTTTTATAACATCATCCGAAGTATTTGATGGTGGGGTAGTCATCAGGATAAAGATATGCGGCGCTCATTTATGAGCATCAAATAGTATTTGGATAAGAACCAATAAATTTCAATACTATTGTAAAAAATTGTGTCCAAAACTCTCAACCTGACCAAATTGATTTTTAGGGAGTAAACAATATGGAAGATATATACGACTTAACAGTCATTGGTGGTGGTCCTGGGGGGTATGTCGCTGCAATCCGAGCGTCGCAGTTAGGCATGAGGGTTATAATAGTGGAGAAAAGGCCTAACCTTGGAGGCACTTGCCTCAATGTGGGTTGTATCCCTTCAAAGGCCTTGTTGCATTCTTCTCACCTTTATAATGAGGCGCGGCAAGGATTTTCCCATCATGGTATCAAGGCTACAGGTATTAAACTCGATCTTAAAACCATGATGGAGCACAAAAACCAGGTGGTTGGTGATACTGTTAAAGGTATCGATTATCTAATGAAAAAAAATAACATTGATAGGTTGATTGGTTCCGGCAAGATTATTAGAGCGGGCGAGACTCGGGTAATATCGGAGAAAGGAAAAAAGGAGATCATTCCCAGCAAGAATATTTTAATCGCGACAGGCTCCAAGGTGACACATTTACCCGGGATCGAGATAGACGAAGAGAGCATTTTTTCTTCAACGGGGGCACTCGAACTCCCCAAAGTACCCCGCTCTATGGTAGTAATTGGCGCAGGGGCGATAGGCCTGGAAATAGGTTCCATATGGCGCCGTTTAGGTGCCGAGGTGACAGTCGTCGAGTTTATGGAAAACATCCTTTTCGGATTGGATGAAGAAATTTCTAAAACAATGGCTAAAGTTTTAGAAAAGCAAGGTTTTAATTTTGCCCTGAACAGCAAGGTTGTTGGCGTAATAAAATCTAAAGCTGGGGTTACACTTACAATTGAATGCCGTGATAGCGGTAAATTGAAAGAGCTTAATACCAATATCGTTTTGGTGGCAATTGGTCGGCGACCATATACTGATGATCTTGGGTTAGAAAACATAGGTGTAAAGACGGATGATAGCGGTTTTATAAAAACAGATGTTAAATTTAAAACCAACGTGGACAGCGTATATGCCATCGGTGACGTAATAGGCGGGGCCATGCTTGCGCATAAGGCAGAAGACGAAGGCATAGTTTTTGCTGAGATGCTGGCGGGTCAGTCTGGCAGTATTGATTACGATATGGTTCCTTCCATTGTCTATACTTGGCCAGAAGTTGCTAGGCTTGGGAAGTCAGAGGAACAACTCATAGAAGCTGGAATAGCCTATAAAGTGGGCAAATTTACTTTTTCGGCTAATCCGCGTGCTCGCGTCATGGGTGATACGACAGGATTTGTTAAAATACTTGCAGAAGCGAAGACGGATGCAGTTTTAGGGGTTCACATCTTAGGGGCTTCTGCCGGAGAATTGATTCAAGAATGTGTAGTGGCTATGGAGTTTGGCGGTTCTGCGGAAGATATCGCCCGCATTAGTCACGGTCATCCTGGTCTATGTGAAGTTGTCAAAGAAGCTGCATTGGCAGTCCACGACCGAGCTATCCATATGTAGGGAGTTGGTTGCCGGTGGTTATTTTTCTACCTGAAAGTGAGGGAAATCTCGTTTGTTGCAAAGCTATTGGCAAATTGACGGATGAAGACCTTCACAATCTTACGGTGAGGATTGAGCGGATATTGGAAAATCATGGCTCGTTTCTACTTTATGTTGATCTGGAATTTTTTAAGGGCTGGGAATGGCAAGCGGCATGGGATAAAAACGTTTATGGAAAGAAATACTGGGATCAAATCGAAAAAATTGCATTTGTCGGTAACCAAAAGTGGGAACAAATGATTAATAAAATGGCGCAAAATGTTGAAAACGGTGATAAGCGCTATTTCTCGATTGCCCACCATAGTATGGCGATAGAATGGATAAATAAATAAGAAGCATCTACTATATGGCTAAATCTTGCAATTTCTCATTTATATAAGTCAGTTATGAAATTAGTGATAAATTTAAGATGATAAACGTTAGGTGTTTATGTTTTCTGGCGCCCCTCCCTCATAAACTTTTAAAAACCTCGTAGGATCGAAGTATGTGAAAATTCCAGCGGTTAACTGGGGTTTGAAGTAATTTTGGCTATATTCTCAGCAAGGAATTTTGAAAACGACGGGTCTATTGTTGTCAGGCGATAGCACGTGGGTGACTGTCTCGGTAAACCTCCAATAGACGTTTGGAATCGACCTCTGTATAGCGCTGGGTAGTCGAGAGAGTGGCGTGGCCTAACAACTCTTGAATTGTTCGCAGATCCCCGCCATTTGCCAAAAGATGGGTTGCGAAGCTGTGGCGAAATGCATGTGGTGTAGCGGATTTTGGCAATTTCATGCTTGCACGGACTTTGCGCATCTGGCTTTGGGCTACTCCGGCATTAAGGCGCTTTCCCCTCATTCCTACAAACAGAGGGTCGTTTTGTTTTAGTTTAAACTTACAGTTATCGCGGTACTTTTTTATGGCATGCAACACAACGGGTAAAACTGGCACGATCCGTTGCCTGTTGCCCTTGCCAGAGATAACCAGGGCACCTTCTGTTGGGATATCATTAACGTTCAATTGTAGCGCCTCACCTATGCGAAGACCACACCCATAAAGCAGTGTCATCAATGCGACATCTCGATCAGAAATCCATCCATTATAAACCGAGGAAATTTTTGGCAGCGTGCCAAACTTTTCTAGTGCTTCTTTTGCTTCTAAAGTGCTTAAAGGTTTAGGTATGGACTTTGGTAATTTAGGGGTCCTAATCAATTGGATAGATTGGTTGTCCGAAATACCTTCCTTTTCAAGAAACCGGAAAAAGTTGCGTAAAGTGGAAAGTGCACGCGCCGTTGACAGTCGTGATGGCTCGGACTTTTTGCCATTACGTTTTTTTCGTTTATTGCCATTCCGCCAAGCAAGGTAGGCACGAAATTCTATTACGTTAAGTTTTTTTAGATCATTTAGGCTCGGTTTATACTCTTCCGTATTATTATTCATTTCCCCGAGATATCCAGAGAGGAAAGTAAGAAAGTCATTTAGGTCAAAGCTATAGGCATCTAAGGTATGAACCGAGTAATTGCGTTCGGTCTCAAGCCACTGCATCCATCGATCAATAGCACCTTTGACATTCGGTTTCGCGATAAAATCAATGGTGTGAGGCAATCTTCGTATCTTATTTGGTAGGGAATAGCCGAAGTAGGCAATGTTCCAGTACGCGGGCTAAAAACAATAGTAGGTCAGTCCCTTGGCCACCATGAAAAGAGCCTTTGATACGAGAACCTAGTGCTATTAAACCAGCAGGTAGGCTACCACTCGGTCCTATCCGGGCGAGAGCAGCAGAGCGCACTATACCAGCAGCTTCTCCGAATACCGACCCATCGTCACTGGTATGTTCAAGGAGCTTAGCGAATTCATTCTCATGGCCCAAGACTTTATCAATTGTACCCGCAGAAAACCAACGGATATCGGTATCACCTAAAACAGGAAAGCCATTACTTGCCGTTTCAAAACAAAGCGAGACAGCATCCACATCCAACAAAATGGGGAGATCAAAACATACTGTGTGGATAAGGTCGTCAAAGTCTAAAGCATCCAAAAGGGACATAACACTGGCGTGGGTTCGTGTTTGAATGAGCATGTTAGCTCGTGTCGTACTTACCAGCAGATTGGTGGCATCTTTAAGATCATCTTGTTCACCTCTTAATCGGTCAAGCATATAGCTCTGTAGGTCTACGACCTTATCACCTGACCAGCGCATTGGCGGCGTCATCTGATCAAGTAGGCTTTCATGATGTGTTAAAAAATCCGGGTGCTCCTTTAAATAGGCTTCCACCTGATCTGCGGAGGGGAGCTTTGCATTATTTAATGTGTTAGGGTCTCCGGTCATTAATTTTTCCGCGTTGACCTATAGAATTGTCTGACCAGAAATTTCCCAATCACTCATGAATGCTTTTAGTCCTGTATCTGTTAAAGGATGGTTAAATAATTGCCGAAGGGTGCTTGGTGGAATGGTCACTATATCCGCACCAATCTTGGCCGATTCAACTACATGCCGAGAGCTACGTGCTGAGGCAACCAATATCTGAGTATTAATTTCAGGATAATTTGAAAATATTGTATGAATCTCAGAAATTAGTCCAAGACCATTCTGACCCAAGTCGTCCAATCGGCCTATAAACGGGGAAACAAAAGTGGCTCCGGCTTTGGCTGCTAAGATAGCCTGTGCTGCCGAAAAGCAGAGAGTTACATTAACCATTGTCCCAGCATCAGACAAAGTTTTGCATGCTATCAGTCCGTCAACGGTGAGGGGGACTTTTACGGCAACATTATCAGATATTGAAGCTAATTTATGGCCTTCTTTGATCATATTATCAGCGTCAGTGGCGGCAACTTCGGCACTCACCGGTCCATCAATTAATTTACAAATATCGGCAATTATATCGAGAAATGACTGCCCAGTTTTAGCTACTAGAGATGGGTTTGTTGTAATCCCGTCAACCATCCCTGTCTTGTTGAGACTTGTAATTTCGTTGATGCTGGCCGTGTCTAAAAAAAACTTCATTGCGGTTTCTTTATTTTGTTTAAGAGCAACTCTTATTTCACACCGATTCGGGTCGGAAAGGCAATCCTATTACATTGTCTTAATAGTAAACTCCCCTATTCTCTATTTTACATAGTATTGCGAAACGGGTGTTGTTGATAAATCATTGTAGAGACGTGTTTGTTTTTTATAGCAGAGGACCAAAACTAAACAAATATCTAAGGCAAGATGGTTTTAGGATATTGAATTCAGCATCCTGTGTTTTAGAATATTGCTTATGAGTGAATTTACCATGGATTGCCATGTTACGGTCCTCCCACCTCTGCCATTTGGAAAGGGTTACACTTATTGTGTACCCAGCAATCTAAGGCTTGCGGTGGGAGATTTTGTTACAATACCTTTGGGCGTTCAGGAGGTGTTGGGCGTGGTTTGGAATACCAAGCCAGATAAAGTTCAGCCTGAAAAACTTAGATATATAAAGACTAAATTTGATGTGTCCCCTTTGCCCGAAGTTTCACGACGATTTATCGAATGGGTATCCAACTATAATATGGTTCCCAAGGGTGCTGTGCTCAAGATGGTAATTAGTGTGCCCGCTGCACTTATGCCGCCAAAACCGTTAACGGTATATTCGATAAGCAAGAAGTTACCTGTATTTCGCATTACTAGCCCGCGTGAAAGGGTATTGGGAATTTTGGAAGATGATGCACCACGTACGTTAAAGAATATAATGCGGGAAGCGGGGGTTGGTCACTCAGTCATCAGGGGATTGTTGAAGGCCGGGGTGTTAGTCAAACTAGAGCACACTCCACCGCCTGCCTTCAAGAACCCGGATTGGCGAGCCAAAGGACCGGTGCTATCAGAAGAACAGGCCACTATTGCATCAGAGTTGTGCGACCAGGTGGAAAGAGCCACCTTTGCAGCAACAGTTTTAGAGGGTGTTCCGGGATCAGGTAAGACTGAGGTGTATTTGGAGTCGATTTGTAGAGCTCTTAAGTACGGTAAACAGGCCTTAGTGTTGTTGCCGGAAATTGCCCTGAGTGCCCAATGGCTTCAAAGATTTGAAGATAGGTTTGGTTGCGCTCCGGCACTTTGGCATTCGGATTTGACAGTTGTACAACGAAGCACCGCCTGGCGCGCAATAGCGAGCGGAGAGGCCAAAGTCATTGTGGGAGCAAGATCAGCATTATTTCTCCCATTTACCAACCTTGGAGTAATAATAATCGACGAGGAACACGATAGCTCTTTCAAGCAGGAGGAGGGTGTTATTTATAATGCCCGGGATATGGCTGTGGTAAGAGCGAACATTGGCAAGATCCCTATAGTTCTTGTTTCTGCTACACCATCACTCGAATCAATATTCAATGTTCGGCGAGGGCAATATAACCACTTCAAATTGACACATCGGCATGCGGGAGCTTTGATGCCCACGGTCTCAGTCATAGATATGCGTAACGAAGAAGTTAAGTCGGGAAATTGGCTTTCGCCGCCACTTTTGGATTCGCTCCGGCAAACCTTTGAGTTAGAAGAACAAGCGATGCTGTATTTAAATCGACGCGGCTATGCTCCGCTTACATTATGCCGGACTTGCGGCTTTCGCTTGCAATGTTCGCACTGCTCTACTTGGCTTGTTGAACACCGACTTCTAGGTCGTTTGCAATGCCACCATTGTGGCTATTCAGCGAGAATACCTCGCGAATGCCCAGAATGCGGCTCAGAAGATAGCCTTACGGCTTGCGGTCCTGGTGTAGAACGTATTGCCGAAGAGGTTGCAGGGATATTCCCCGACGTTTCGTCCAGAGTAATTACTAGTGATACTGTCAATGGGCCAACTCAGGCTGCTAACCTGGTCCGTCAGATGGAAGCGCGGGAAATAGATCTGCTGATAGGTACCCAAATGATTTCAAAGGGCTATCACTTTCCCTACCTGACCTTAGTTGGTGTTGTAGATGCAGATTTGGGGCTTGCGGGAGGCGATCTCCGCGCATCAGAGCGTACCTATCAACTGCTATATCAGGTATCGGGGAGGGCTGGTCGTGCCGCTCGACCTGGTAGGGTTATTGTTCAGACCTACATGCCGGACCACCCTGTGATACAGGCGATCGGCATCGGTGATAGGGAACAGTTTTTGTCTGCGGAAGCATTTGACAGGGAGGCTGGCGGTATGCCGCCATTTGGTCAACTTGTTGGTATTATTGTTTCCAGCAAGGATGAAGAAGCGCTAGAAAGGGCGGTAAGATCGCTTAACAGTTTTGCTCCGCGAGATGACAACATTAAGATTTTAGGTCCTGCTGAAGCACCTTTGAAGCTGTTGCGGGGCCGACATAGAAGACGGTTTCTCTTGAAATCTGGGAAAAATCAAAATCTTCAAAGAAAGATCCGCTATTGGCTATCAGTGGCCCAAGTCCCTCGGAATGTGAGGGTAAATGTGGATATTGATCCTTACAGTTTTTTGTAAGGAAGATCATCCTAACCTATTGATTACAATAAATATGTTAGGATTATTTCTTAGGAAACAAGGCTCCTTGTCAGTTTATGATCGGTATGTTAGACATCGCTCGTATTTTGGCAAAATAATGCCAAACGGTCGTAGCAGTGTTGAATGTTACACTAATTTTTGTTTTCTAAGGGTTATAATAAAAATTATTTGGTAAATTGCAGGCGAGGGTTATCCAAGTTGGAATCCGATACAAAAGGTGTCACTGGATTGACGGGGCGATATGCTAGCGCTTTGTTTGAATTGGCGGATGAGAGCGATGCACTGGACCGAGTTGCAGAAGATTTGAGGTTTGTTGTCAGACTGATTGAAGAAAACAATGGTCTAGATCGCTTATTGCGTTCGCCTATTATACCCCGAATTGAGCAGGGAGCTGCCATGGAGGCTATTCTGGAAAAAGCTGGGGCATCTGAACTGACAAAAAAATTTGTTGGTTTGACGTCTTCAAATAGAAGATTATTTGTGCTGAGGGAAATTATACGTGACTATTTGCTAATTCTATCTAATCGTCGAGGGGAGGTAACTGCCGAAGTAACTTCTGCTGAGCCTCTAAGTGATCATCAGACTAGTGAAATTCTAAAGGTGTTTAAAGCGGCTTTGGGTGAAAAGGTTAATTTAACTACTAGGCTCGATGTAAGTATTCTTGGCGGCCTTGTTGT
>Ga0209403_10002657_pt1 | contig 21064 bp, 13 predicted proteins | sample ArcticOcean_MG_C_8_FD_187440 | JGI IMG/M metagenome (GOLD analysis project Ga0209403, IMG submission 187440) | Marine microbial communities from western Arctic Ocean - ArcticOcean_MG_CB11_86 (SPAdes) (version 2) | ecosystem: Environmental > Aquatic > Marine > Oceanic | place: Arctic Ocean... | reverse complement strand
ATACCCTTTGGTTTGGATTACAGAATCTCTCTCTAATAATCGGTAAGCTTTTGCAACCGTGTTATGATTTAACTCCAGGTCATTTGCTAATTGACGAATGGATGGTAGAGGATCACCGGATTTTAATAATCCATCCATCACAGCTTTTTTAATTTGATCCATCAACTGATTAAACAGTGGAGTGGAAAGATTGATATCTATTTTGATTCTCATTTTATTATTTATATATGTACCAGATGTGCTAATAGTACAACTATTATAATTTAAATCCAAGTAAAAAATCACCCATCGGATTATGAGCATGATTTAAATCGATGATACTTTTTTTGGTCATCAAATTCCCTTAGTTTCCAACTATGAGAACTCTTATCTCACTATTAATCTTATCATCATTACTAATAGGTCAATTTGGAAAGGTTGAAGTCACTGTAGATGATAGGCTTCTACGTAGTAGTGAGCGACAAAAAGTCTCATCAATTCGCGATGAAGTAAGTCGTTTCTTTGGTGGAGAATTATGGGATGATAAATTTCAGGGCCTAAATATTCCCCTTAACATATCCATTGTTTTTCAAGGTGTCGCTCAAAAAGGTGGCATGGAGACATTTCATGCACAAGTTTTAGTATCTGATGGAGCAGATATCAGGTATTTTGATAAGGCACTTCAGTTTCATTATAATGCTGGTGGTTCAATACAATTTGATCCAGTAATTTTTGACCCTTTAGGTAGCTTCTTTGCATATTATGCTTACGCTGTTTTAGCTGGATGGATGGATACTTATGAGTTTTATGGAGGAAATTATGCCTATGGGCAAGCCCGTGAAATAGCATTAAGAGGGATGGCTTCTGATTATCCTAAAGGATGGAGTTCACGTGTGCAATTATTGAAAGAAGTTACCGGCAATAAGGGCCTTCGAGAAGCTCGTTTTGCGTTTTATGTGGCTATGGATTTTTTTGATCAAGGCAATCCCGATGACGCGCTAAATGAACTCAAACTAATGATGGAAGGATTGGAAATTGTTTTTCGCCAATATCCTACGGGGAGAACACTTTATTTTATTAATGCCCACAGAGCAAAGCTTGTTAAGCGTTTAAATTTATTAGGCCAAAAAGAAATGTTACTTCGTTTTTCTGAGATGGACCCTTCCCACAAAGATATATATATTAGAGGTTTAAGTAAAAAGTAGTTATTCCTTAATAATATCAACTGATCTTTTCTTACCTCGTATAAAGTAATCAAAGACCACACTTCCCCAATATAACCAGGGTAACACCTTTTTATCCTTAACCGTTCTTATCATTTTTATATGTTTACGTCTTCTCCAGATAGCAAATGGGTGGGTAATGATCCATAATAATGATTTTAATATTCCAAATACATGGTTTAAATCCATTCTAATTAATGCATAAATCAAAGCGACTAATTCTAGTGCAAATCTTATTGGAAAAATATATAGTGTTAGAGGTAAGCTAAAATTACTAAGAATCATTTGCATTGAGTTTCGGTGGTTCAAATATTGTTTTTTTAATGAAAACATTGGTAGGGTTACAGCATTTTTATGATAGACTACACTACTCGGAATAGCCCAAGTTTCTTTATTAACTAAATGGAATTTCCAACAAAGGTCAACCTCTTCTTGGTGAGCAAAAAAACTTTCATCGAAACCACCAACCAATTCAAAATCATCTTTCCTCGTCATAAATGCTGTGCCACTTGTCCAAAAAACTGGCCGCATACTATCGTATTGGCCTTTATCTGTTTCTAGGTCTTGGAAGATTCGTCCTCGAGCAAAAGGAAACCCTAAGATATCTAGCCATCCTCCTGCTCCTCCAGCATAATCAAATTTTGTGCGATCATAAAAATTTAAAATCTTAGGTTGTACTGCAGCAACCTTAGAGTTCAATTTAAGAAAATCAACTAATGGAAATAACCAATTCGGATCCTGAGTTGTATCATTATTTAAAAAGACAAGATATTCACCTTTGGATATTTTAGCTCCACGGTTACAACCACCTGCATAGCCATAATTTTTAGAATTTTCCACAAGCTTTACTTGAGGAAAGTTTAAAGTTACTAGATCAGGACTACCATCAGTTGAAGCATTATCAACAACAATTATTTCATAATTATTATATTCTGTTAAAATTAGTGATTCTAAGCAGTCAGTAAGTATATCAACCCCATTCCAATGGGGGATAATAATAGATACTTTTGGATTTTCCATATTTAGCTTAAGGCGGAAGTTGAACCAAGAAGGTTCTTTACCTAATTACCTTATTCTAATTTTAAATCTTCAAGGAGTTGTTTCGCGACAGGGTCATTTGGGTTTTTATTTAACCAATCTGTGATTACTAATTCAGCTTCATTGATCATATCTAATTTTTTGTAGGTAAAGACCAATGAAGAAACAATCTGTGTAAAATAATTGCGCCACTCTTCCATTTCATTTTGAGGAATTAGACGTTGTCCATTTTCAATGGATTTAAAATCCTCGTAAAGTCCTTCAAAGATAGTTTTCCCTATTTTAAATGAATCTAACTGAGAGAGATATACTTGGCCATAATCTACCTTGTCTCTAATTGAAAGATCTTTTCTCTTCATAAGTATATCCATTATACGTTTTAATTCTTCTTTATCACCTAATTCACCATAAAGACGACCCAATTGGTAATGAAGATCTTTTGCATTATATCGAATTGTACGTTCTGGAATATTATCTTGCATTTTATTTATTACAGCTAAAGCTTTATTGCGGTGCATTTCAGATTTATCTGCATCGGCATTCTGATAATCTTTAAAAGCCATATAATGATATGCTGCTAATTGCATATGTGCACTTCTCAAATTTTGAAGGAGACGTATATTTGTTGATGGAAAATAATAAACATCTTCTCTCCCTAGATTTCTATAAAGATAACCAGGCTTATAGTCTTTTGACCAAACTTCACCTTCGAGTTGTTTCCACTCCTTTGCTTCAATATCTTTTTGCCAAATATCAGAATTAAATCCTGACATAATGTTAGTCCACATTCGTTCCTCATTAATAGGGTTTCTCTTATCTATTTTATAAGGGCGTAAGCGATAAACTAATCCTTCCATTTCAATATGATCTTCAAGTCCAAGGCGATTAGACGCAGGCACGGTCACTGCAAAATATATTGGATAATTCCATTTAGCATCAGAAATAATTTTCAAAATCATCATATCTTTAACCATAAGCGCTGCACCAGCAAAGGTCGGGTCCACTTGCCATTCTATAAAACCATCTTTATTCTTTTCAGATTTAGGTGTTGGGATTTGAACGTTTCGAGACTTCCAAGGCTGGAGACCAGAAGCAAGATCTAGAATTTGACTATCCGTCATATTAATAAAGCGGTCTAATTCATCGCTGCTCTGCTGAGTTCGACGAGAATTGCGCAATTGACGTATATACCACTCTGTATTTAGAAGGCTAAGATTTGCAATCGTGATATCTTTTCTAATACCTTCTACTTCTTGTAAGTACCAAAGCGGAAAAGTATCATTATCACCATTTGTAAATATAATGGCGTTTGGTTCACAAGACTGTAAAATATTATAGCTATAGTCCCATGCAAGTCGATTATCAGAGCGATCATGTTCATGGTAATTTGCTTTTAACATCATTCCAGGCATAGCCAATAAAAGGAATGAGAAAATACCAATTAATACATTCTTTGAAACCGGTTTATCATTCAAATATTTTTTTACCCAATCTCCAAGTGCGGCTACAGCAATCGATATCCACATTGCAAATGCAAAGAAACTCCCGACATAAGAGTAATCTCTTTCTCGCGGTTGTGGATTATCTTGATTAACAAAAATTATAATAGCAAGCCCTGTCATAAGGAAAAGGCTCAGGACCGAAAAGGCTTGTTCTTTATCTTTCTGAAAATGAAAGAACATTCCCCAAAGACCAAAAAGAAAGGCCAGTGGAAAACCAAATTGGAACCAATCAACACCATCTTGATCAGTATTTGCACCGTAGGCTGTTACATATTTATCAGTGCTTGGTCCTCGCCCTGCAAATTGCCATAAAAAATACCTCCAATACATTTTTTTTACTTGGTAGCTCAAAAAATAATTCCACTGCTTATCCAAACGATACGTTTTGTATTTCTTATCTTGCGATGGAGAATATTCCCTTCCATTAGTAGGCCTACCTACCGCTTCATGCTTTGAAGGCAAACCATCAAATCGTCTAGGAAATTGAAACATTTGACCATATTGTTCTCTTTCCATATAGGCAATAGCACGAGATACAGTAGAGGGATCATTCTCATTTATTGCTGGACTCTGACCTGACCGTATAAATATCATTGCATAACTTGAGTAACCAATTAGTATAAAGACTATAGAAGTAAGTGCTAATGCGTATTGAATTTTTTTTATTAAAACTGTGTAAACCATTGCACCAACAATCACTAGACCAAGTAAAATAGACATTGAGAGACCAATGGTGTTCACAAGCTTTGGAGTCCCATTAATAATACCCGCATTAATTATTAAAAAAACCACCCCAGTTATAACTGTCGTTATAAAAAACCCTATAAAAGAAAATTTATATTTTTTGAAATAAATAATAAGTGCGACAAAAGGAAGTGCTAATAAATTTAATAAATGCACACCCGTAGCTAAACCAATCATATAAGCAATAATCAATAGATATCTTTCGTTTCCTTTTTCATTGGCTCTTTCAGCCCAATGAAGAATCAACCAAACTACGATTGCTGTAAAAAATGTAGCAAAGCCATAAACTTCCGCCTCAACAGCATTAAACCAATGTGAATCAGTAAATGCAAATGTTAGTGCGCCAACTAGAGCGCCTCCAAAAGTAATCAAGGCATCTATTTGAGTTTGAATTTTACCACGATAGTTTGATATTAATTTGACACTAGCAAGATATAGGTACATAACAGCTAAGGAGCTTACTACTGGAGAAATAAGATTAATACGAAATGCAATATCAGGATTAAAAGGAATCATAGAAAATATACGACCAATAATTAAATACAATGGACTTCCTGGAGGATGAGGAACTCCTAAAATATATGATGTCGCAATAAATTCTCCTGAATCCCAATAAGGAACCGTGTCCGCCATAGTTAACAGATATATTAAGAATGAAAGCCCGAGTGCTATTATAGCAATGTAACGGTTTAATTGAATGAAATCTTTATGTATCAATTTTATTTTTCTTTCTTACTTTTCGATGACTTCTTAGATGATTTTGTTTTCTTTTTTGCTTTAGGTTCTTCTTTTTTCTCTGGTGAAGTTGATTCTTTACCTTTATCAATTTTATCTTCTTCAGAACTCTTTTTTTGCTCATCTATAAAATTTAGCTTTAGCTCACTAAGGCTATGAATTATATACTGCTCTTCCCACTCACTAAGATTACTTTTCATTTTTGTTTGAAGCATGTCCAACAAATCTATATAATAGGTAGCTTGATCTAAGTTCCTTTCCATTTTGTCAGATACTGGGTTTTTCACTTTCCCTAAAGAAATCCAGGCACTCTGTACAAATGTATTTACAAGGTGAATAAATAATTGATCTTCTTTTTTTAATTGTTCTTCAGTCATACTCTTCCTCTTAAATAAGTTATAATTATTTTTGAAAAAATTATTTCATAATTAGCCAACAAAACTACGTTAAATAGTAACTAAATCGAAAAAACTAATAAATCATGAGATATTTACTTTTTGAAGTTTTTCCTGATATTCATTTACTAAGCGATTTCGAATTAGATTGTGTTCTTGATGACTTAAAGACGGATCTTTCTTTACTAAAGTAAAAGCGGCTTCTCTTGCATTTCTAATGATAGGGCCATCCGTTACCATATTTGCAATTTTATATTTTAAAAACCCACTTTGACGTATACCAAAAAACTCACCGGGCCCTCTTATCTTTAAATCTTCATCTGAAATTTTGAACCCATCATTTGTAGACTCCACAATTTTTAGTCTATTTTTAGAACTTTCTGTGATTTTCCTATGAACCAAAATACAGTAGCTTTTTTTAGAACCTCTGCCAACTCGACCTCGAAGTTGGTGAAGCTGAGTAAGGCCAAACCTTTCAGCATGTTCAATCAACATGACCGTAGCATTTGGAATATCAATTCCAACCTCTATGACGGTTGTTGAAATAAGGATATTAATTTTATTTTGTTTAAAATTACCCATGACCTCATCTTTTTCTATCTTTTTCATTTTACCATGTAAAAGGCCAACTTCTAACTTGGGAAATACTTTTTCTGATAAATAAGAGTGCATTTCAACAGCTGCCGCTAAATCAGATTTTTCCGATTCTTTCACTAAAGGATATACAACCATACACTGTCTTTCTTTTGAAACTTCATCAGTCATAAATTGATAAACTTTTTCAATCCTAGGTTCATTCACTACTTTAGTTACAACAGGAATTCTATTTTTTGGCATTTCATCAATTATTGATAAATCCATATCGCCATGGTAAGTAATTGCCAAAGTTCTAGGTATAGGGGTTGCCGTCATGGCAAGTAAATGTGGATTTGAACCTTTAGATATTAGCTCGTTTCTTTGACTTACACCAAATCGGTGTTGTTCATCAATAATGCAAAACCCCAAAGATCTAAAAATTATATCCTTCTGAATAAGAGCGTGCGTTCCAATAATAATATTAATTTGACCTTTTTCTAGAGCATTAAGGATATTTTTTCGTTCTTTTGCTGGTGTACCTCCAACAAGTAAAGCACAAGTCATATGTGCGTTTTCAGAATGTTTTTTGAAAGATTCAAAATGTTGGCGAGCCAAAATTTCTGTCGGTACCATTATAGCTACTTGTGCGTCATTAGCAACTGCAATTGTAGCAGCTAAAACAGATACTATCGTCTTACCTGAACCGACATCTCCCTGCAAAAGGCGATTCATTGAAAAAGGTTGAGCTAGATCAAATTTAATTTCTTTAATAACTTTTTTTTGTGCATTAGTAAGTTCAAAATCAAGACTTTCAGAAATAATTTTAAATTTAGGACCAATTTTCTTTAATGCTTTTGTTCCTATTCTTTGGGAAGAGGATTTACGAATGGCCATAAGTAATTGAAGAAAAAAATGTTCATCAAATTTTAGGCGCATAATCGCTGCATTCAGTTTATCTTCAGATTCAGAAAAATGAATATTTCGTAAAGCAGTATCGAGGGGTATTAAATTAAAATCTTTTTTAAAATGATCCGGAAAATGATCCGGAATGACTTTTAAATTATTAAAAGTCATTTTAATCATTCGTCGAATACTTCGACTATCTATTCCAGCCTTGTTTAGTTCAGCAGGAATTGAATATAGAGGTATAATTTGCCCTGAGTTTACTGGATCTTCATCATTTTTTAATTTCTCATATTCTGGATGTACCATTTGAAGGCCATTGAAAAAATCTACTTTACCACTAACAGCTAGGCGATCTCCAATAGTAATCGACTTTTTTATATAGCGAGCACCATTAAACCATGTCAGCGTAAGCATACCTTTTCCATCAGATAGTACAGCCTGGAAATATTGACGGCGCTTACTCCTCCTCATTCCTGCCGTTTCTACTTTGCCAATGATTGTAGCCTCGTGATTGACATTTAGTTTTGAGATAGGAAGAACGGTTGAACGATCTAGATGTTTTCGAGGGTAATAACTTATAAGATCTAAAACATTAACAATATCAATCTTAGAAAATGCATCTGCACGAGTAGCTCCAATGCCTTTTATAGATTTGATTAATGAGGAAAGAGATAAAGCCTTTTCAGGCACAACCAATCACTTCCATTCCTTACGATAGGTATAAGTAACAGTCTCTGAGCTGTTTGCAGAAATCAGAATAGGGAAATGAATAGTTGAAGCATCTTTTTTCCTATAATTTGCTGAAGCATTTCTTACAACCCAATCACCATAGATATGTTCAATTAAGCGAACTTTAATATCTTTTGAAAGCGTATTTGAGACTTCAATACTTATGGTGCCTTCTTCACTTTTTCTTTGTCTATCATAGTTTAAAACTTTACGCTTACCTACAACATTAAAAGCCCGACCAGATATGATTGTTGCATTAGCTCCTTTAGGTACCTGCCTAATCTCATCTTCACCAACATACTCAATATTCCCACTTAATCCTGATTGGTAAAGTTGAATTTTTCCTTTTGGCAATGGTACTCCCAAATTATTTTCTTTTGTATTTGAGATTTCATATTCAATTCCAAGAGGCTCTTCTTTTTGACTTTTCTCATCATTCTCAAATAAATAAGTTTTTTCAAATGAAACTTCTCTAGAAGAATAAAGTCGGGTTGTAATGCTTTCTTCACCTTTTAAATCAATTTTATTTCCTAATGTATAAATATGATAATCACCTAATGGGTCTTCTTTCATTCTCGAATTTTTTTCACTATCTGACATTGAACGAAACATTATAGGAGGAATATTTATACTCCCATTTTTCTTTATTTTACCTTCAACTAATTGAATTGATAGATTAGTAAAATCTAAATTGCTATTATTTTTAATAGATGCTTCAGCTAAAAATTCAGCATTGTTGCCCGACTCATCTAAAATAAGCCTATAAGTTGCATCCCAGTCAAAACCTTTTGACAAATATATTAGGTTTCCTATTACAGTGCCTGAACTATTATATGGAGAGATTACCCAGGTTAGAGAAGGTTTAAAAATAGCATTATTTGGCTTACCTGGTACTGTTATATAATCAACCCTATCTCTATTAAATGATATCGTAGTCCTTTTTTGAGTAATTGTAATATTATCTCCACGCATTTCAACTAAAGTTCCTTTAAAAGAAGTACCATTAATTAATTCGACTTGAATAACTTTGCCTAGATAATTATTTAAATACTCAGAAAAATAAAATACATCCTGATTGAATCGCTGCATATTTACTATAGCATTTTGCAGAGTAAGAAAAGGAGAGTCTTTAATTAATCCCATAGGTAAAAGATCCCATGATATTGTATCTTGTCCAAGGGTAAGATTCCAAGACACAGGTTGCTTTACAAGTCCAAAACCATCCTTATACATTGTCATTGTCGCATTGCTTGACTGAGCAACTATTAAAGATGTTGTTATAAATATTCCAATAATTTTTTTCATTGTAACATATCCAAGTTTGCTTTTACGAGATTAAATTCAGTTGTCATATCTTTCAATTTTTGGTTTTCGTGTTTAACTACATTCTCAGGAGCGCGATCAACAAAGTTTTTATTCGCTAATTTCTTCTCTGTGTTTTTAAGATGGCCTGAAAGTTCATTCATTCGTTTTGAAAGACGTTCAATTTCTTGGTCTAAATCTATTAAACCTTTAAGTGGAACAAATAGCTCCATTTTTCGGACTACTGCAGTAGCAGATTGTGATGGTTTTTCTATTTCATCAGCCAAAGTGAGATTCTCAATTCTTCCTAGAGTTATTATGATATTTTCAAACGATTCAATTTTTGACCTGTAATCACCCACACCTCGGATTAAAACATTTGCTTTTTTATCTTGAGGTACATTCATACTACTTCTAATTGTTCGAATAGCTGTTACTATTTGTTTTAATAAGTCTACTGAATCATCATCACTAAGATTCTGATGTGATTTATCACCCTTTAGCCATGGGGACACAATAAGATCTTTATCAGAGTCATTTTTAAAATAAGACCATATTTCTTCTGTGATAAAAGGAGCATAAGGGTGAAGTAAAGTTAAAATACCTTTAATTACAAAAATGCAAACGACTTGAGATTCCTTTGCCTTTTGTTTATCAACTCCGTAAAACCTTGTTTTTGCAATTTCAATATACCAGTCACAGAAATCACTCCAAGTAAACTCATAAATAGCTTTTGCAGCTTCATTAAATCGAAATCTTTCTAATTCTTCATTAACTTTTAAAGCCGTTTGATTTAAACGACTAATTATCCACTTTTCAGGAGAATCTAGATTAAGATCCTCTAAATTAATTTTTACTGTATCTTTTCCGTCAAGATTCATTTGCACAAAACGTGATGCATTCCAAAGTTTATTCATAAAATTTCTACCGATTTCTAATCGATCATTTGAGAATAAAACATCTAATCCTTGAGGTGCCATGAGCATTGTACCAAATCGTGTTGCATCCGTACCAAATTCTTTAAATAAATCAAATGGGTCAGGTGAATTACCTAGAGATTTACTAAACTTTTTGCCCGATTCATCTCTTAGGATTGAAGTGAAATACACATCTTTAAATGGAATTTCATTTAAAAATTCATGACCTGCCATAATCATTCGCGCAACCCAAAAAAAGATAATATCGGGGCCAGTAACTAATGCGTTAGTTGGATAAAAAGTCTCTAAGTTCTTATCTGAATTAGGCCAATCATGGACTGCAAAAGGCCATAGCCATGACGAGGCCCAAGTATCTAATACATCTTTATCTTGCGTCCAATTTTCTGGATCATCAGGCCCCTTTACTGATACATGAATTTGATTAGGGTCACTATTTAAATACCAAACTGGAATTTGGTGGCCCCACCGAAGCTGACGGCTAATACACCAGTCTTTAATATTTTCCATCCAGTGATTATAAGTTTTAATCCAATGCGAAGGGTAAAAATTTATTTTATTTGAGTTAACAACTTCCAATGCTGGCTTAGCTAGGGTTTTCATCTTCAAAAACCATTGATCCGATAAATAAAATTCTATAGGAACATTCCCACGTTCGGAATACCCGATGTTATTCGTATAATCTTCGATTTTATCAAGCTTATCTTCTTTTTTCATGTCATCAATAATAGCTTTTCTAGCTTCTTCTCTTGATAGTTTTTGATATTTATTCGGAACATTCGAATTCATCGAAGCATCTACATTCATAATATTAATGAATTCTAATTTATGACGCTCTCCCATTGAAAAATCATTAGGGTCATGGGCAGGTGTTACTTTCACGCAACCTGTTCCAAACTCTGGGTCTACATAATTATCTCCTATTATTGGTATTTTCCTGCCTACCAAGGGAAGTGTAATCGTTTGCCCAATTAAATCTTTATAACGTTTATCTTTCGGATGTACGGCTACTGCAGTATCTCCCAGCATTGTCTCAGGTCTTGTTGTTGCAACTATTAAATAATTGTCTGAGCTAGAGATAGGATAACGAAAATACCAAAGTTTTCCATTTTTTTCTTTATGAACAACCTCTTCGTCACTTATTGCTGATTTAGATACTGGACACCAATTAACTAAGCGATGTCCTTTATATATTAGTCCTTTGTCATATAACTTAACAAATGCTTCAAGGACTGATTGAGTGTAACCTTCATCCATTGTGAATCGTTCGCGCTCCCAATCACAGGAGCAGCCAAGTTTTTTCAACTGATTAATAATTATTCCGCCATATTTTTCTTTCCACTTCCAAGCATGTGCTAAAAACTCATCTCTTGATAAACTTTCGATATTAATTCCTTCAGAAACCAACATATTTACAACTTTTGATTCAGTTGCAATAGATGCATGATCCGTTCCAGGAATCCAACAAACGTTCTTACCTTCCATTCTAGCCTTACGTATGAGGACATCTTGAATTGTATTATTAAGGACATGCCCCATCGTCAACATACCTGTGACATTAGGCGGTGGGATAACTATAGAATAGGGTTCTTTATTAGAGCTAGCGTCTCCCTTGAAGTAACCATTCTCCAACCAATGCTGGTACCAATGATCTTCAAGTTTATCCCAGTTATAAGATTTGTCAAGTTTTGTTTTTGACATATTGAATTAAAATTTAATCTAATCTAATAATAATGAGCGTATTGGCTAACGATCTAAAATTAATGAGAATGCTGTTGTTAGCTTTAATACATTTTGATTGGCTTTTACAAGATTCCCCGATATTATTCGGCCAAGGTTACGCATAACTTTATAACCAATCTCAGGGTTCGCATCACAAATTGAATAAAGATCTGATTTCTCTATGCGCGCTAAGGTGCAGTTTGATTCTGCGCGAACATTTGCTGTTCTTTGATCACCATCATTAAATATTGACATCTCGCCAAACTGCGGATGCATTTCACTTGAGAGCTTCAAAATAGCTTTTTCACGATTATCTAACTCTCCTTTATTCATTGATAGTGTTAGTGCTTGATTAATCTCTACGCTACCACTTAACAATAAATATATAGAGTCTCCTTGGTCTCCTTCTGTAATAAACTGTTTACCCTTATCTATTGTTACTTCTTTAAGGGCGGTATGAAATTGACTGATCTGATCATCATTTAGATCATCAAAAATCTGAAATTGATTTAATTGATTATTATTCATCATTAACTCACGGGATTATGATCGCCCGTTCTCCTTCTTTTATACTATAGTCTTTACTAGGATTCACAACTACATTGATTTTGCTTTCTTCTTGTAGGTTTATTCCTCCTTCTTTTAATTTTCTTTCAATAAAAGAATCAAGCGCCGAGGCATCAGAAGACAAAATGGCACCAATCCCAAGGTTTTCATCTTCTGCGAAAACACCAATCAATAGTGAACCATCTAATTTCCGATAATAATCGAATAAGTCAATGTAAGCTCTGTCAATAAATTCCGAAGGTATATTTACACGCTTAAAACGAGAAATAGAATTACTTTCTATTAATTGGTTTGCAATCTGTGGTATTCCTGGATCTATTACATGGGAAGCTAAGATATGTGCACTAAAATCATCTCCAACTACAACTTCATCCGCATCAGCTCTTTTTATATGAGTTAAATTTTCTCGATCTAATAAATAGGCGATTACACGAATGCTGGGATCCATACTTTTAATTGTAAGTGTCGCAAAAATGGTCTTTTCATCATAGGTTGCGACTTCTGACCCAGTAGTATTAGGTATGATTATGACAGTATTTGCTTCAAAAATACTGGCTTTATTTAATATTTCTTCTTGAGTGAAATCACCAGATACAAAATGTATATTTAATTGCTGATATCTATTCTTGAGTTGGGTTACATCTTCCTCATTCATTTCGTTTATAATAACTAAATCTTTTTTCTTACCACCGCTTAGATGTTGAATAGAGTCTAAAACTCGAGCTCCGTTAGGATTCCACCCACATAAGATTAGATGATCATTTAAGTTTAATTGTTCCAAACCTTTACCCTCCCGGATTTTTTGTGCAACAAAAATAGAAGAAATGGATGCTGTTAGCAATGAGACAAGTGAAATACCAATGAACATAATTATAACAGCAAAAATTCTCCCTGATGGTGTTGTTGGTGAAAAATCGCCATAACCAACCGTGGTCATTGTTACTATAGCCCACCAATAGGGGTTATCATCTTTAGATATTTCGCCTGGCTCTAGCCATTGTAGAATCATACCTCCAAGTACCATCGTTAGCAGAATACCTGCACCTACTTGAAAAAAATTGTTACGAATTAATGTTCTGATCCATAATCGCATTAAGCTAATTTAATTATTCTACACATAAATGATTGCTTAAATAAGTGATTAAAAGATGAAAGTTTATTTTTTATTGACTTTTACCTATTAGAACCCTTAGCATCTTTTGTATAGAGGACTGCATATCGTTGTTTAAATCTAGTAAGTTCCTTTATCGTAAAGTTTTTAAAACCTAGGAGGCTAAATGATTAATGAATTAATCAATAACAGGCTTAAGACTGCTTTCTTGATGATTTTAGGAATGTCTACATTCCTAATGGCTCAAGAAGGATCTGTCTCTGGTCAAGTCACTGACGCTCAAACGGGCGACCCTCTAGTAGGAGCCAATGTGCTTGTTGTGGGTACCAATTTAGGTGCTGCAACAGACATGAATGGTGAATACGAGATTAGTAGGGTTCCTGCTGGTGCTCAGCGACTAAACGCAAACTATATTGGTTTTGCGAGCAGTTCGTCTAATGTAGATATTCCAGTTGATGGAAATGCTACAGCGTATTTCGGTCTTTCGGTGGCAGCTCTAAACCTTAATGAGGTTGTTGTTACTGGCGCTGGTACAGCTGTTGAAAAATCTAAAATTGGTAACTCTGTTGGTGTCGTAAATATGTCATCACTGGAAGATGCACCAATTACTAATTTTTCAGATATTCTACAAGGTCGTGAAAAAGGTGTGGTCATGTTACCAAATGGTGGATTGAATGGTGAAGGTGCTCAAATCCGTATTCGTGGTACCTCAACCCTATCACAATCTAATGAACCGGTCATTTACCTTGACGGAGTTCGCTTAGATAATACTATGGGTGCTTCATTTGGCGGTGGAACTCCATCACGCTTAGATGAAATAAACCCTGATGCAATTGAACGCATTGAAATTCTTAAAGGTGCTGCTGCTGCATCACTTTATGGAACTCAAGCTGCTAATGGTATTATTCAAATTTTTACCAAACAAGGTGCTATTTCTAAGCCTCAATTCACTGCAGAGGTGAGTACTTCTAGTAGTAGCTTTGATGAAGGACGGTTTAAACCGAATTCTGGTTTTGCACGTGATCAGGCAACGGCAACTCGCATGGCTCAATTATTTCCGGACCAAGCAAAGTCCGGCTTAAAACCATACGATGTGATATCAGTACCCTTTATTAGTTGGATTTATGATAAAGGCACAAACCAAACAGTTGCAGCTTCTGTCCGTGGTGGTGCTCCAGGTGCTACTTATTTTGCAAGTCTACGTTATTTGAACTCTGACGGTCCATATGATGAAAATGCTACATTACTAGGACTACCAGTTGGAGCAGCTGACCCAACTAAACCTGGTGCGAATGATCAGCGTGACCAGTTTATGATGAGTGCTACTCTTAATATTATTCCAACTGATCGAATGAGAATTCGTTTATCAACAAACTATTCTCAAACAGAACATAATACCATTCAGAATAATAATAATATTTATGGTACTACCTCTCTTATTCAGATGGGTAAGCCTGAGCATTCAACCGCAACAAATGCTACTGGCTCTATTGCTTTTGCGACTGCACGTGAAACAACATATCGTTCTTTAGCAAATGAAGGTGAGAATACGACTATTTCATTGCAGTCTAGCTACAGAGTAACCGATGGTCTAAATATATCAGGTACTTTTGGCTTGAATACGACTCTTAATAAGTTTACTAGCCTTACTCCTTTTGGATATAACGTTGATGGCAAAGTCGCTTCAAACGTTCAAGGTGCTCTTTATCAAGGCAGTAATGACAAAAAAGTCTTTTCAATGGATGTCAAAGCTGACTATAAAATGAATGTAGGCTCTTCTCTAAGCTTTGAGAATGTTGCTGGATTTCAAGCGTTTCAAACTGTTCAGAAGAATATAGAAGGTGGTGGCTCGCAGTTCCCAGGCCCAGGGCTTCAAGTCCTTGGTGCATTAGGATCTCCTGGCAACCCTTATTCAAGTTATTCTGAAGTTATTGAAGCCGGATTTTTAGCTCAAAGTAGAATTGGCTTCTCAGACTTTTTGTATACCACAGTTGGTATTCGTCAAGATGCGAATAGTGCATTTGGTTCTGATTTCAGTACCATCACTTATCCCCGTGTAAATGTCTCTTATATATTATCAAATCATCTTGGTCAAGTTGGCCCAGTCTCCACAGCGCGCTTACGCATGGCTTGGGGAAAAGCAGGTCAACAACCTGGTGCCTTTGATCAGTTTACGACATATTTACCATGGGCTTCAGAATTTGGTCCTGGCTTATCACCTGGTAATGTAGGTGACCCCTCCTTATCTCCAGAGATTTCTACTGAAATTGAGATGGGTGGTGAAGTTGGTCTTTTTAATGATAAGTTAGCATTTGATTTCCAGTATTGGGATCGAACAGTTGAAGATGCTTTAATTCAACGTGCTTATCCAGCTTCTGGCGGTTTTTACCGTACTCAGCTATCTAATATTGGACAACTTGATGCAAGTGGTTGGGAAGTTGGCGTAGATGCTAACGTTATGCGTAATTCAAAGATGTCCGTAGATGTGTTTGGAAGTTTATCTTATTTGGAAGAAAAAATAGTTAGTCTTGGTGGTGCACCTGAGCAAAAAGTAGGTGGATCTTATCCTCGCTACAGAAACTTCTTAACTGAAGGCTTTGCTCCAGGTACGTACTTTGGTGCTAAGCTAAATCGCGATGATAAATATCCAATCGATATTAATGGTGATGGAAAATCAGATAGTGATTCTGATTTGCTTGCTTTCTTTACTACTGGCGGTGCTGGTGTAAGAAGTGGCTGGAATCCTGTTATGGCTACTCCTACACAAGCTGATGTTGATGCAGGAAGAGCTAAAGGAACCGGTGCTTTAGACTGGTATCTTGGTAAGCCAACTCCAGACTATACCAGCGCTTTTGGTATTAAAGTTACCTATGGCAAAAACTGGAGTTTAAATACTCTTTTTGAATCACGTTTTGGTGATTACGAAGTTACTAACCTTACTGATGCTTTTCGTAAGTCTCACAGTTTGATTGGTAGAAATACACCTGAGGCTGCACTTAACGAGTCTAATTTGATGAATCCAGCAAAGGCTGGACAAGGACGTTTAGACGCTGCCAATGAATGGGTTCGTAAACACTTAGCCTTATCACCTTACAGCGGTTTAAATACAATGGAAGATGCTTCTTTTCTTAGACTACGTGAGTTAAGTCTCTCATACAAGGTGGATCAAACATTAGCTGCACGTCTTGGTCTTAATAGTATGACTATTGCCGTGTCAGGTAAGAACTTATGGATGAGCACTGATTACAGTGGTATAGATCCAGAGACAAATGCTATTAGTGGTAACAGAGGTGGTTTAAATGGTTTTCTACAATCAGTTGATGCTTTCGGAGTTCCAATCCCAAGGATTTGGAACTTAAGTGTCAAAGTTGGCCTGTAAGGAGGTATGAAAATGAAAAATAAAACAAAATTAATCAGCCTTCTACTTGGTTTTTCTTTGATTGGCTGTGATTTAGATGTTGATAACCCAAACAGTTTACTTGAAGATGACTTACAAGACCCTAGTGCAGCAGCTGCACTAGCAAATGGTGCTTGGAATGCAACCCTTAGAGGAGTCACCTATATGATGATGCCTCATGCGGTTGCAACTGATGAATCTGTTTGGATTGGTTCACGAGATGCTTGGTACCAGATTGATAAAGGTGGTATGACTAATGTCTATAATGAGTTTGTTGATCAAGCTTGGCCTTATATCAGTGAAGGACGATGGATGTCAGATAAGGCAATTGCAATCCTAGAAGGATTGGGTGCGGACTTACCAAATGATCAAGATCTAGTCTTGGCTTATTTAACTGGTGCAATGGTTCGCGTTTATATTGCTGATATGTTTGATGATTTTGTTTACTCAGACAAAACTGAACCAGGAATGCCTATTGGAGCTGCTAACATGTCTCAGTTATATGATGAAGCTCTTGCAATACTAGCAAAAGCACAGACATTAGCTACAGGTGATAATGCTGTAAAGGTTTTATCTCTTGTTGCAAGAACTAGACATGCCAAAGCAGTCTGGGGTAAAGTTAACCCTGTAAACACAGCTAGCCCCTATGTTAGCGCAGGTGCATCTGAAGCTGCTGCTGCAGCTGCATTAATGGGCGCAGACTGGAAATGGAGAATGAACTTTAGCTCTAGTACAGTTAGCAACTATATGTCAGGACAGATTAATGATCGTCAAGAGATGGATCTTTTCCAGAATGCATTAGTTGAGACTGCTACACCAGGTGCTGGTGGAGATCCTCAACCAAATGACCCTGTAACTGGTTTACTTGACTCACGTATGACTGCTTCAGCTGCTGAATTTAGAGCTGGTGGTGGTGGTACGCAGTGGGCACCAGTAACAATCACATCATTACGTGAAATGCATTTGATCATTGCTGAGAGTAAAAAGGCAGGTGGTGATGATGCAGGTTGTTTAGCAGAATTAAATGCACTTCGTGCATTTGACTCACTAGACCCCTATCCTTCAGGTACTGATGCAGGTACAGCCTTACAACATGAAAGAAGAGCAAACTTGTTTCTTCAATCACGTCGTCTATCAGATATGTATCGCTTTAACCTTACCTCTACGGTTTGGGATGCGGTTGAAAAATCTGCCGCTGGTAGTTATTTCCCAATTACGATAGGTGAGATTAGGTCGAACCCTAATATCAATCAATAATTCTAAGTAATCAGCTTTTAAGCTGAAGAACAGTAATTGTTAAAATGGGCCCATTAAATGGGCCCATTTTTTTTATCTAATATATTTATTTATTGCTTTAATTTATACCATGCAATATCTAATAAAAACCTTCGCAGTTATTTTATCTAGCACAATCCTTTTCGCACAAGTTAAGACTGCTGTAAAACCTTCAAAAATAGCCTATGTAGGCATTCAAGTTGAAAATGTTGAATCATGGGTTAGAAATGAACTTGAAAGAAAAATGAATATTATTTTTCTTGATCTAGATCAAGAAAAATTAATTATGCCTCTTGAGGCTAATGAATTAGCTGAAGATCAAATTGATTTATTATTCAAAGAAATCAATGATAAAAATTTTCAAAAAATTGCTGATAAAACTGGTGCAAAATATATTTTTGCGGGAAAATTTAAAAATGTTTCACCTGATGAAAGTCGAATAATGATTCAAGGTGATTTTTATCGCTATAATACTCAACTAAAAACAAGCTTTAAATATGAAGTCCTAAAATATTATGAACGCATGGACGGTGAAGCTAAAGTAATAAAAAAGCAAATGATTGATTCAATGCCTTATAGTCCTAAGCCAGCTTCATTTAGACAAATTGCTTTTGTTTTTGGAGGTATTTTGTTAATTGGTTTAGTCTTTATGACTCTAACTGGAACAAATGTTTGGATGGATGGTGAAGGTAGTGAAGGTGACGGAACTCCAACTGAAAACTAATCTAATCTTTTTAAAATAGTTTATTTTTTCTCAAAAATACCAACAGTCTCAACATGTGGTGTGTGGGGGAACATATCAACCATGGTAAGATTTTTTAACTGATACCCATTCTGCTGTAGAACTTCAGTATCTCGTGCTTGAGTCGTTGGGTTACATGATATATACACAATCTTTTTTGCTTCAAACCTAGGAAGATAATTTGTCATAAATTTATGCATACCTGCTCTTGGAGGATCAACTACAATCACATCTGGTTTTGGATATTTTTTACCTACCCCAAATTTGAAAAAATTATCCAAGTTTGCGATATGAAAAAACGCATTACCTACCCCGTTTCGAATGGCATTTCTTGTAGCATCTTCAACTGATGAAACAATCACTTCAAAACCATGCACTTCTTTAGCTTTTTGAGCTAAAAATAGTGATATCGACCCTGTCCCACAATAAAGATCAAAAACTATTTCTTTACCCGTTAATTTGGCACCCTCAAGCGCTGTTTGGTATAATTTTTCAGCCATAACAGAATTGGTTTGAAAAAATGAATTTGCTGAAATTTCAAAAGTAAGACTTCCTAGCTTTTCTTCCAAGCAAGGTTTCCCATGTAAATGTAATTCATACTCGCCAAATGCCACATCAGCTTTTCTTGTATTGATATTATTCACAACTGTAGAAATTTGAGGAAATTCTTCAATAAGTCCATCAACTAAAGGTTTGAGTAAATCTGTGTTTTCGTATGAAGTTACTAGATTGACTAAAATTTCATTAGTAAAATGTCCAAATCTCATTGATAAATATCGTAAAAAACCATTATGAGTCTTTTGATCGTACGGCTTTAGATTTAGTTCTTTTGATAATTTTTGAGTTTTATTCAGAATACTTGTTCCTATTTCAGGCATCAAATGACATTCATCAATATTTAGGATTTTATCCCAACGTTTTGGTATATGCATACCTAAAGCAAAGTCTCTACTTACGTCTTCAGGTTCACTAGGTAATACCCATCGGTTATTAGAGAACGTAAATTCCATTTTATTACGATAGTTAAAAATATTCTCAGATGGTATAACTGCGTCTAATACAAAATCTTTAATACCAGCCTGCCTTTGAAATATGTTTTCTATCTGTTGTTTCTTTTGAGCAATTTGTTCATTGTAGGACAATTGTTGAACTTTGCATCCTCCACATGTAAGAAAATGAGAACATGGAGCTTCAACTAAGTGTGGTGATTCATCAATGATTTCTAATGGGCGAGCTTCAGCATAGCCTTTTCTTTTTCTATAAACTAAAGCACGTACTTTTTGACCTGGGATAACATTCTTTACAAAGATAACAAAGTCATTTACCCTTGAGATTCCTTTACCACCATACGCAAGAGATTCAATCTCAAGTTCGTATTCTTGTCCTTTTTTTACAGATGTTTCAGGCATGAAATTATTAGCTCTTATATTTAATTAGTTGAAAATGCTTCTAAAAAATTGACAAGAAGTTTTTTTAAATTGAAAATTCCTTTTTTAGCATTTTCAATCGTTCTCTCATGGCTCAATGGTTGATCATCCATTCCCGAAGCCATATTTGTTACAACTGATAAAGCTGCAACTTTTAGACCTAGATAACGTGCTAGAATTACTTCAGGTACGGTTGACATTCCTACTACATCTCCACCCAATATTTTAGCTCCACGTATTTCTGCTGGAGTTTCAAAATTAGGACCGCAAAACCAAAAATAAACACCTTCATGTAATAGTATATTTTTCTGCTTTGCTCCTTTTAAGAATAAATCACGTAATGTAGGGTCATACGCATCAACCATATTTACAAAACGAGCATTACCTTTTTCTTTAAATAGAGGAGAAATACCCATATAATTAATATGGTCAGTCAACAAAATAACTTCACCAGGTTTTGCATTAGGTTTGAGACTTCCTGCAGAATTGGTTAAAATAATAGTAGAACAACCTAAAGCTTTTAAAGTTTGGAGAGGAATCTTCATTGCATCAATATTTGAATCTTCATAATAATGGACTCTTCCTTGCAAAACTGCAATTTGAACTCCATTAATTTGACCTAAAATCAATTGGCTTTTATGACCTTCAACTGTAGTAATTGGAAATCCTGGAATTTCTTCAAATGAATAAATCACTTTATCTTGAATTTCTTCAATAAAAGATCCTAACCCAGACCCTAATATAATACCAACTTCAGCA
>Ga0209403_10002656_pt1 | contig 21073 bp, 24 predicted proteins | sample ArcticOcean_MG_C_8_FD_187440 | JGI IMG/M metagenome (GOLD analysis project Ga0209403, IMG submission 187440) | Marine microbial communities from western Arctic Ocean - ArcticOcean_MG_CB11_86 (SPAdes) (version 2) | ecosystem: Environmental > Aquatic > Marine > Oceanic | place: Arctic Ocean... | reverse complement strand
AATTTTGGTCAGCTGCTTCTTCATCTGGCAGAACAAGGCGAGGACATCGATTACGCGCTCGACGACGAGGGTGCCCGGGATGAGGCCCAGCGCGCCGCCGCGGCAGATGGCCCTCCACCAGAGCCAGACGTTGATCCGCACGCTGAGGCCTTGATCCCGTACCCGAAGGCGAATGCCGAGGCCTTGGCCTTCTTGGCGAATGTGACGGCGTTGTTGGCGGCCCCGTGATGCCCAGCCTGATGCGGGCATCCTTAAGATGGGCGGTCGTTGCCATTTTTACGGGCGTGTTCTTTTCCCCGCCCGCCGCCGCTCAGGATTTATCTCTGGGATTGGCCCCGGGCGGGACCATGCGCCTTGGCACCAAAATCACATTGAAAGTCAACGCGCCGGGACGGGATTACCGGTTTGTCGGCGCGGTGATCAACCGCGAAGGCGGCGTGACCTATGAATGGTTCACCACGTTTCCGGAAACCGCTGTGGGCTATCGCATATTGGGCGACGAACTTCTCGCCACCTCTCGGGCGTTTTGCGCCTGCCACCGGCGGTGGGAATATGGACCGGTCACCGATGCCACCTCCCTGTGGATGAGCCGAGCCGTTTTCGAAGACTTGGTGGAAAGCGGCGAAGCTGATTTCAGATTTAATCCCGAAACCATCGAATTGCGCGACGCCCATCTGACGTTTGTCGGCAACGAAACGTTGGACGTTCTGGTCAACGGCGTTGATCAACCCTTGCCGGCCATGGTCGCCGTCACCGACGAAGGTGCCATGTTTTGGATCCACGACGACCCCACCGATCCGCTGATATTGCGGGTTCAGGGTCCGTGGTCGTCGCGGGTGACGGCCATCTTACAACGCCCCGACAGCCGGATAGGTACCGTTCGCCGCATCAATAATTATGGTTTGCATGCCATCGACCACGGGGAAGGCGATCCGATTTTCGTTCTGCACGGCGGCCCGGGGTTGGAAGCCGATTATTTCCTGCCGTTTTTGGATGAGCTGGAAGCTCAGGCGCGACTGATTTACATCGATCAACCCGGCCATGGATTGTCGGAACGCACGCCATTCAATCTGAAATACACCATGCAAGGCGCCGTCGATGCGGTCGAGGGCCTGCGGGAAGCTATGGGGCTGGAGACCATCACACTGCTCGGCCATTCCTATGGTGGGTTTATTTCTCAGCTCTATGCCGCTCAGTACCCGGAACGGGTGGCGCGCCTGATTTTGGTGGACACGGCACCAAGCTGGGACTGGACCTTTGAGGCCATCGCCAACATTGCCAGATACGGTACTGCCGATCAGCGCAATTTACCCAGGGGCCTGTCCGAGGATGAACGCCTGCGCATCATGTTTCCACTGTATTTCTCGCCCCAGGATCAGGCCCTGGCGGACGTGTTTTTGGACCGGGTAATTTTATCACCCGGGCCTTGGATCGACCTGCCAAAAACTGCAGCATTCCGGTTTTTCGATATGAGCGAGGAACTGGCTAACATCACCGCTCCGGCCCTGATATTGGTGGGGGAAGACGATTTAATCACCACGCCAAATCAGGCGCGCAAATTGGCTGACCTGCTGCCCAACGCCCGGATGCACGTTTTTTCCAACACCGGCCACAATCCTTTTGTGGAAGAAACCGCAGACTTCAACCGCATCATTGGCGAGTTTTTGGCGGAAACACGTTAAATCTGCCGATAAGGTTCACGTGGCGCGATGTTGCGGAGCAACGACTGGAACCAAGACGCACCACGATCTGCACTAACTAGTTCCGCGCGCCTGCCAGGATGGCGGCCGCTTCGGCGTTCATGGGGCCGGCGCAATCCCACATGCGGGCCGGGACTTCCAGGATCTTGGCTGTTGCCCCGCTCTTGCGCATGGCGGGGTGGGCGATCACGGCCTCGGCGATGGACGGCCGGTTCGGATCGAAGCCGCCGGAAATGATGATTTTTGGTTTCGCCAACAACAAATGCTCCATGGACATATAATCCCAATACGAAATCCCTACATCCTCCGCCATGTTATGCAGGCCCGCCGCGACCATCACCTCGTGATATAACGTCCCCGGCCCCACGGTAAATCCATTGGGAAGATACGCCGCCGCCACTGGCGTTGCCGCTGGGTCGGCAGGTGGGATTGCAGCCAAGGTCGCATCCATCTTCGCCACCAAAGCCTCCGCCCGCTCTTTTTCGCCCAACAAGTCCCCCACGTGGCGAATCTGCGCCCGCACTTCTTCGAAGTTGCCGGGGACGCTCAGGACCTCCACTCGGTAGCCGGTGCGCTGCAGCATCTGCACGGCAAATGAGGCGCTAAATTGCCCTGCCAAGACTAAATCCGGCTCCAGGGGTAAAATTTCCTCTGCCGCCCCGTGATTGATGACCCGCACATTGGCTGCTTCCTCGTGCATGAATGAATAGGCGGGATCCAAGGACAAAAACGTCAGGGACTGGATGTGGTCGGGGTCCGCTAACATCAGCACAAGTTGGTCCAAACACAAATTAATCGAGACGATCCGTTGGGGTTTTGCGCCACCATCGTTGGCCATGACCGGAAATGCGGCTTGGGTGAACAGGGAGGCGATGGCCAACAGGGCAGCAGAAACGCGGCTCATAGGGTTTCCTTTTCTAGTGGGCGATGAGCGGGAGCGTGGCCCTCGGGGCCAAGTTTGAAAATTTCGAAAATGCGGTCCATATCGAGGTGTGTTTCAACAGCGTCGGCGAGGCCATCGATCCCGGCTTCGCGTATGGCGGTATGGTCCCCGACGACTGGGGCTCGGTCATCCCTGCCCACCGCAACAGGGCGTCGGCAGCAGGGCCAAATTCGAACACCCCGTGCAGGTAGGTGGTCAAAATCTGCCCGTCCCCGGAGCAAAGCCCTCCCATGCCAAAAATCGATACAGTGGTGATGTGTTGCTCCTGGCCTCGCCTAACGTTGAGGGGGCAGCGCCGGGATTGCACCGGCTTCCCGTTTCACCCCACCTTCGTTGCCAAAGCCGGAATACCAAAGGCGAAATATTAGCCTAGGCATCGTCATGTCCGCCGTCAATCCGCCAATGATTTACCACGCTTGATCCAACCCAATCGGTATATGTTGGGAACGTCAGATGGCGAAGGCTGGGAAAAATCCTTGACGGTATTTTGGGTGGCGTTGGGCAGTGCGCTGGGTGGAGCTGGGCGATATTGGGTGTTCGAATACTTCGCCCGGCACGTTGGTAGCGGGTTCCCATGGAGCACGCTGGCCGTCAATGTTTCCGGGTCGCTGTTAATCGGGTTGTCCGCCACGCTTACCGGCCCCGAAGGCAGATTCGAGCTGGGTGGGCAGGGGCGACAATTTTTATTGCTTGGCCTGTTTGGTGGGTTCACCACCTTTTCGGCGTTCAGTCTGGAAACTCTTGTAATGATTCAAGATGGGGATTGGTTGCCCGCCGCCGGGAACATCCTTGCCTCGGTTGGCTTGTGTCTGATCGGCGTATGGGCGGGGCACACATTGGCGGTAGTTCTGAACCGCTAGCCCACCGAGCCGTCAGCGAATGAACGGAAAACGGGAGGCCGGATCTACGTCCAGCCTCCCACGGGTGGCGCACCCCGGTTGGGACTATCGGATAATGGAACGCCGCCCTGAGTCGCGGTCGACTTCGATTTGCATGACCAGGGAGTCATCAACGGTCACGATATCGACCACGTAGGTGTCTTCGCCTTGGGAGACAACGCCTCCGACTTTCAAGCGGTCATTGCCTTGCATGATTAATTGGGCAGAAATCAAGGTGCCGGCTTGGTCGGCGGTTAGGCCAAGGTCGCGGTCTTCTCCACCCGGTCTTCCGCCGCGCTGATGGGCCGCCGCTTGCCGTCCACCGCGTCGGGCCACTGCATTGGCGGCCTCTTGGCCAGCTGGGGCAAAGCGTGCGCCGTTACCAGCACTGGGGCGCCCGGGAATTTCCGGGGCTTCGGGGCCGACTTCAGCGAATTGGGCCCCTGGGCCAAAGCCACCAGGCGGCCCGACTTGGGATTGGGCGGCAGGGCCGAACGGGAGGGGGCCATCGACAAACCCCACGGCGGCTCCTGCGCCAAGGGCGCCAATGGAAATCGCGGCGACTGCGGTGATTAAAATAGTGGTCTTGCGTGACATGTGTGCTCCTTCGATCCTAGGTTTGAACGTCCATGTGGGCCCCATCCACAAAGGTTTGAACGGATCCCATCCCGGCATCCGTCGCTGGTGGGGAAAATTAATCACCCGTTCACAGCGTTGGTGGTTTTCACATTGGGTGAGGTTGCCCTGGCCCAAGAAAACTGGGCGCAAGCGGTGGCGATGTTCAGCCACGTGCTGGCCATCCGCCAGCAGACCTTTGGACCGGTGCACCAATCTCTGATTTATCCTTTGACCCGTCTGGGAATTTTGCTCCACGCGCTCGGCGATCTGGATCAGACCGAAATGTTGTTCACCCAGGCACTAGCCATCTGGAGCACGGTGCCCTTCCCGTGTCGCCCAAACATTTGATGACGTTGGAGGCAGTGGCGGAACTATTCCGGGTGACCGGCCAAGCGGATCGCGCAGAGAAATTAGAGGCCACCGCCGCCGAGATTGGCGAGCTGCTCTGAGTGCAGATCGTGGTCGCATTTCATTTTTTCGTTCGTTGCTCCGCAACATTGTCGACCGCGTGAATCTGAACGGTAGAAAAAGGCAAAATTGTGATCGCGTCGTTTGGGGTTTAACGGGGGACCCCGGCACGGTCATCGATCTCGGTGGGGACGTCAACGGGCGGATGGGTCGCTTGGTCGAAAAAAAACGCCACGATACCGGCGATCAGCATGGAAATCGCTGCAACGGCTTTCCAATCCAGATCACCAATGCGCAGACGCCGATGCAAAATGGAATTGCGACCAAAGGCGATGCTGACGAAGATCGCCACCGAGCAGATCACCCAGATTGTGATGGTTGCCGTCATCGCAGACCGTTCCAGGACCAAGCCCCCAAGTGGGCAAGTACGCCGAATTATATAGCAGATCGGCTAATTTTAGTTGTTAGCCACCAGGATTGAGTTCCTCTAACACGGTGCGGGCGATCCTCAGTGCTTCGGCGCGTGGCGTGCCGGGGGCGAGCGTGGGGTCGTAAAGCATTCGGACGATGACCTGGTCAATGAATGACAGGGCGTCCAACTGCATTGTGTCGTTAAAAATCGAAGGCACGATGGCCCGGTCGTCGTTGGTGGGCCAATCTTCTTGCGCTGTTGCGCTGGCCGCCGCCAACCCAATTGCCAAGCAAAATGTGACGGCGAGACCCCTCACGAATGCCCCGTATTAGGCCCCGGCCCTATGTCTTCCCGGTCAACGGCCAAGGCCTTGACCAGGGCAAAGACTTTGGTCCCCGGCGCCAGGCCAAGATCTGTTGCGGAACGTTTTGTTACCTGGGCCCAAATGGGAACCGGCCAACTGGCGCCACCGATATCCACCCGCACATCCGCCTGTGCCCCCTTTGTTTGACTGACTTCGAGTATTTTTCCAGGAAAAATATTTAGCACACTGATTTTATTAGGTTTTTCCAACGCCAAGGATACGTCCTTGGCATGGATGCGCAGGCGCACTTGGCGGCCCGGGGTGAGGTGAAGCCTCGCCACTTGCAAGGCGCCGCCATTGAATTTCAGGGCGGTTAATCCGTCGTCAGCCTGATCCCCCACGGTCGCGGTGATCACAGTTCCGGCGTCGTGGATACCGGTCCACTGGCGCAGATCGATGCGGCTGAGAATCTCAGCCACGGGGCCGGACGCTTTAGTCTCGCCCTCGCCCATGACCACCATGGTGTCCGCGAGCCGCAATACCTCATCGACGTTGTGGCTGACGTAGACGATGGGAATGTCCAATTGTTCGCGCATTTGTTCCAAGAACGGCAGGATTTCTGCCCGGCGTGTGGCATCCAAGGCAGCCATTGGCTCGTCCATCAGCAAGATCGCAGGATTGGCCAGCAATGCCCGGCCGATCGCCACCCGCTGCTTTTCCCCGCCGGATAGTGTGGCGGGGCGGCGATCCAATAAATGCGCCAGGCCCAACAACTTTGTCACCAAGCCCATGTCCACGGGTCGATCCTTGGTGTACCCGCCTTTGCCTCCATAAGTCAGATTGCGCGCCACCGAAAAATGTGGAAACAGGCGATCCTCCTGGAATACATAGCCCAATCGCCGATGCTCCGGCGCCAAATTGACGCCCTGGTCGCTGTCGAACAGCACCATGCCGCCGACGACGATGCGCCCAGAGTCTGGGCGCTCCAATCCCGCCAACATGTTGACGACGGTGGTCTTGCCGGCGCCCGACGCCCCGAACAATGCCGTGACTCCGGCGTCGGCCGTGAACGACGCGTCAATCGTGATGCTGTCGAAACGCCGTTGGGCGCTGAATTCGATTAGGCTCATCGGCCGCGCCTCGGTTTTTTGCCGGTCAGGCGCGCGGTCAGTCGGCGGGCGATGATTTCAGACGCAAAGATCGCTGCCAAAGCCAGGGCGATGGAAATCAGTACCAGTCGCACGGCGGCGTCCTCGCCCCCCGGGGTCTGCATGACCGAATACAGAGCCAAGGGCAGGGTGCGGGTCTGGCCGGGGATGTTGGAGACAAAGGTGATGGTGGCGCCAAACTCGCCCAACGACCGGGCGAAGGCCAGGACCACGCCCGCCAAGATGCCCGGTGCGATCAACGGCAAGGTGATGCCCAAAAATACCCGTAGGGGGGATGCCCCAAGGGTTCGGGCCGCGGTTTCCAGGCGCGCGTCCACGGCCTCCATGGACAGGCGGATCGCCCGCACCATCAGCGGAAAGGCCATGACTCCGGCGGCCACGGCGGCGCCCTTCCAGGTGAAAATCAGGGTGATCCCGAACCAGTCGTACAACCATCCACCCACCGCACCGTTACGCCCCAATACCACTAACAGCAGGTAACCCACAGCCACCGGGGGCACCACCAACGGCAGATGGACGATGCCGTCCAACAACAATTTGCCGGGGAATTCCCGCCGCGCCAAAAGCCATGCCACAAGCACGCCGAACGGCAAGCTGACCCCAACGGCCCATAGGGCCACCTTCAGGGACAGGCGCAGGGCTTCGATTTCCACCGGAGTCATGGTCTACGCCGGGCCAAACCCGTGGCGGGCGAACACCTCAGCCGCCTGATTGGATTTCAAAAATTCCAAAAACGCGCCGCTGGCCTCGGTCCCCGTCCCGGCCACGGCGGCGACGGGATAGACGATGGCCCCGTGGCTGTCGGCGGGGAAGGTCCCAACCACCGTCAAGCCGTCCACCAAGGTGGCGTCCGTGGCATAGACGATCCCCGCTACGGCTTCACCACGCTCCACCAACGCCAGGGCACCGCGCACATCCATGGTCCGGGCGACCAGCGGTTCGGTGGCTGTCCACACGCCTAAGCTTTCCAGTGCTTGGCGACCGTAAATCCCTGCCGGCACATGATCCGGGTCGCCCATGGCCAGCCGCCCGCCATCCAAGGCCTCGACCAAGGGAAATCCCGGGCCAATGGTCACATCCATTTGCGCCCCCGGTGCGGCCACCAGAACCAATTGGTTGGACACCAAATCAAATCGTGACGCTTCATCGATGGTGCCGCGTTCCGTCGCATAGGCCATCCATTGGGGGCTCGCCGACAAAAAGATGTGTGCCGGGGCGCCGCTGGTGATCTGCCGCGCCAGGATCGATGACGCCGCGTACGAGGCGCGGAGGTCTACGCCTGGGTGTGCGGCTTCGAACTGATCCATCAATTCGTCCATTGCCGTGGTGGTGCTGGCCGCCGCGAAAATCACCACGGTTTCCTGAGCGATCGCCGGAAGCGACCCCAGAACCAGTGCCGCAGACACCAATGCCGTTTTCAGAAATCGAAAGCTCATTTGCCCTGATACAGCACTGCGGGGTCCACGTCCGCGGCCATCATCACCTGAATCGCGCCGTCTTGTACGGTGTTGAACCAACAACTCAGGCGGCCGGTGTGACAGGCGACCCCGGTCTGGTCCACGGACAGCAGCAAGGCGTCGCCGTCGCAGTCCAAGCGGATTTCCAGCACCCGTTGGGTCTGGCCAGAGCGTTCCCCTTTGCGCCATTGGGCTTGGCGGCTGCGCGAAAAAAAGTGCGCCTCGCCCTTGGCCAGCGTTTGCTCCACGGCTTCCCGGTTCATCCATGCCAGCATCAAGACCTGGCCGGTGTCATGCTGTTGGACCACCGCCGGCACCAATCCGTCGCCATCGAACACGATGGCGTCCACCAATGCCGTTCCTGCCTTGGGCTCCTTCGTATCGCTCATCTGGGTTCCCTCGATTGCTCTGGGCCGGACCATATCACTCCAGTGCCCCTGTACCATTGGCGCGAGGGGGTAAAATGTTATAACATAACGCTATGGCATTTAGTGGCTCCCGCGCCAAACACCGCGAGCGCGATCATGATCACGACCATGGCAATTGCGTGGCCGAGGCGTTGGCCGACGCTGAGGTCGTATGTGAGGCCCAGGGCGCGCGCCTCACCCCCCAGCGGCGCCGCGTGTTGGAATTGATCTGGCGCAGCCATGTGCCGGTGGGGGCATACGAAATTTTGGACGCCATGCGCGACGGCGGTCGCCGGGCCGATCCGCCGACGGTTTATCGGGCGCTGGAATTTTTGGCAGCACTCGGGCTGATCCACCGCATCTCGACGCGCAACGCCTTCATCGGATGCTCTCACCCCGCATCGGAACACTGGGCCCAGGTTTTGTTATGCGACGACTGCGGCCAAGCGACAGAAATGGAGCTCGGGGTCATCGCCCAAGGCCTTGCCGACGGCGCCGCTGACTTAGGATTTGCCGTGGCTAACCAGACCGTGGAGGCGTCCGGTCTGTGCCGCACCTGCCGCGCGGCACACTAGCGATGGATTCCGGTACCCCCCAATCGGTCCTGCGGGCCGAAAACGTGTCCCTTGTTCTGGGGGCGCAGTCCATCCTCAGTGGGGTGGACTTGGCCGTGGCCCCCGGGGAAAGCGTGACCCTGGTGGGGCCAAATGGCGCTGGCAAAACTATGTTGTTGCGGGTGCTTATGGGCTTGGTTGCGCCAACGTCGGGTGTTGTCGCCCGGCGGTCGGGGCTGCGGGTGGGATATTTGCCCCAAACATTGGCCCCCGATCCCATCCTGCCCATGGACGTGCGCCGTTTCGTTGGCATTGGCTCCGACGCCAGCCAATCCCGCAGATCCCAAGCCCTGGACGAGGTGGGCATTGGTGATTTGTCCCGGCGGCCCCTCCATGAATTGTCCGGCGGTGAGATGCGCCGGGCCATGTTGGCCCGGGCGTTGCTGCGGGATCCGGAAATTTTGGTTATGGATGAGCCGGTTCAAGGGGTCGATTTGGCGGGCCAAGTGGAATTGTACGACCGCATCGCCAAGGTGAAGACCGACAATGGATCCGCGGTGCTGATGGTGTCTCATGATCTGAATTTGGTCATGGCGGCGACGGACCGGGTGATCTGTCTGAACCACCATGTGTGTTGCGAAGGCGCGCCGGAATCCGTGCGCGGCAACGCAGAATACCGGGCGTTGTTTGGCGACGATGTGGAGAGCTTGGCTGTCTACACCCATCACCACGACCATGCCCACAGGGCTGACGGCGAAGTAGTGCCCCTTGAACAGGCCCATGACTGAAGGCCTGATCGGCGGCTTGGTCGTGGCGTTGGTGGCCGCCCCCATGGGCTGCTTCATCCTGTGGCGGCGCATGGTCTTTTTCGGTGCCGCCGTTTCCCATTCCGCATTATTGGGGGTAGCCTTGGGCCTGGCGCTGGGCATCAACGTAACCGCCGGGGTGGTGCTGACCGCCGCCGCCGTGGCCGTGATGCTGGTGATTTTGCGCCGGGACAAGCGCTTGGCGGACGACACGATCCTGGGGGTCGTGGCCCATGGGGCCCTGGCCCTGGGGCTGATCGCTCTGGCTTTTCTAAAGGGCCCAGGAATTGATCTGGAAGCCGTGTTGTTTGGCGACATCGGCTCAATCACCCGGTCCGATCTGGTGTGGATTTTTGCCGGCGGCGGTGCCGGATTGGTGGTCCTGGCCGCCATCTGGAAACCCCTGCTGGCCATGACGGTGCACGAAGAAATGGCGGTGATCGAGGGTGCTCCGGTGGCCGTCATACGCATGGTCTTCATGCTGACCTTGGCCGTGGTGGTTGGGGTGGCGCTAAAGGTCGTTGGCGCCTTGCTGATCGTATCATTGCTTATTATCCCCGCGGCGGCCGCCCGGCGGCTGACGATGGGGCCCGAATCCATGGCCGCGATCGCCGCTGTGATCGGTGTCGTATCTGTTTTGGGCGGGCTGCAAGCCCATGTGGCCTGGGGTGTCCCGGCGGGCCCAGCCGTGGTGGTCGTGGCGGTGCTGGTATTCGGACTGACGTTCGGAGTGGGTGTGAGGAATCTTATCCGTTCGGACCCAGGTCCGAACTAGTTGCCGATCAGATTCACGCGGCGGGCCAAGGCCCACCACGATCTGCACTCTCATAAAATCCGATCAGATTCACGTGGCTCCGCCACGATCTGCTCGCGCGACCAGTCCGTCATGGCCGGACTTGATCCGGCCATCCACGTCTGTCTTGCCCGCATTGTTTAGAGGCGGGAAAGACCAGCTTCCAAATCAGCAATCAGATCGTCGGGGTCTTCCAAGCCTGCGTGAACGCGTAAAATCTGCTCCGATTGATCCCAAGGGGCCACGGACCGTGCCGTTTTCATGTCTGCGGGCAGGATCAAGCTTTCATAGCCACCCCAGGAGTAGCCAATGCCGAACAGCGCCATCCCGTCCACCATGGCCGCCACGTCGGCATCCGCTGGTACGACAAAACTAAACAGCCCAGAGGCCCCGGCGAAATCCCGTTTCCACAAGGCGTGGCCGGGGAAGCTATCCAGGCCGGGGTGCAGAACCCGGGACACCTCCGGTCGCGCCTCCAACCACCGGGCCAAGGCAAATCCAGTGGACTGGTGTCGGTCTAATCTGGGGGCCAAGGTGCGTAAGCCGCGCAACGCCAAGAAACAGTCATCGGGGCTGACATAAAGCCCCAAGCTATGGGCCGTCCGCCGGAGTTGGCTGAAAACCTTTCCCTCGGCGGTTATGGATCCCATCATCAGGTCGGCATGGCCGCCAATGTACTTGGTGATCGCTTGAATTGAAATATCAACACAATACGATAAAGGCTTGAAAAATAAAGGCGTTGCCCAGGTATTATCCAAAATAGTGACGACGCCAGGGTGGGGTTTTACGGCGGCAACGATGGCCGGAATATCCTGAACCTCGAACGTCAACGATCCCGGAGCCTCCATGAAAATCGCGACTGTTTCTGGTTGGATCAGGTCGGCGACCGCAGCGCCGATGGTGGGATCGTAATAGGTGGTCTGCACGCCAAATTTCTTCAGGATTCCGTCGCTGAATCGTCGGGTGGTTTCGTACACAGCGTCGGTGACCAACAGATGCCCGCCGGGCCGCGCCACCGACAATAATGCGGTGGTGATGGCGGACGCCCCCGACGGCACCACCAATGTTTCGCCGCCGCCCTCGATGGCCGCGATGGCGTCTTGCAAGGCAAACGTGCTGGGAGTGCCCTGGCGCCCATAGGCCATTTGGTCGTGGCCCTGGCTGGCGTTGCGCAGTGCCGCTAAGGTCGGGAACAAGATGGTGGAAGCCCGGTGTACCGGCACGTTTACCAGACCCTGATGCTCGTCCTGGCCCCGCCCGGTATGGCTGGTCCGTGTGGTGTCTTCCCAAGACTTTCCTGATGTGCGCTTGGTCATCGGTCGATTGGGGTGTCTTGCAGACCGCCCCATTCGGTCCACGACCCGTCGTAGACGGCGGCGTCCGGGGCTCCGATTTGGTGCAGTGCAAAGGCCAAGAACGCCGCAGTGACGCCCGATCCGCAACTGGTCACCATGGGGCGGGTCAAATCCACGCCTGCCGCCTCGAAGCGGTCCCGCAACGCGGCAGTGTCCAGAAGCAACCCGGTATCTGTGTCGATCATGCCGGTGCTGGGGACGTTCAAGCTGCCGGGCATACGCCCTGCACGAATACCTGGGCGGGGCTCCGGTTCAGTCCCCAAAAACCGCCCGGACGATCTGGCGTCGATGATTTGTTCGGGCGGATTTTGGTCGGTGGTGAGCGCCCGCATCTCCTCCAGGCTGCACACCACACCAGGGTCATAGGTGGCGTGGTACAGGGTGTCCGCCGGGGCGCTCGCCTCGTTTGATGTGTCGCCGCCTTGGTCAAGCCAAGCCTCAAATCCGCCGTCAAGCACCGCCACAGAGGTATGGCCGAACGCACGGAAGGTCCACCACACTCGGGCCGATGGGGCCATGCCGTTGCGGTCATAGACGACAATGCGATCGTCAGAGCCTAGCCCCAACGCCCCCACAGCCCGGGCGAATTCATTTGCGCTGGGCAACATGTGGGGCAAGTCGATAGAGTGATCCTTGATCGCGTCGACATCAAAATGGACGGCGCTGGGAATATGGCTCGCTTTGAATGCGGCAACCGAATCGATATCTTCGGACGGCAAAAACCAGGTGGCATCGACCACTTTCAGGTCCGTAGGTCCCAATGCCAAGGCAAGCCATTGGACTGAGACCAATGAGGGGAGGTCGGCTGTCACGCCCCGCCGGTTAGCAGCGGCGCGATCACGGCAAATGCCCTGGCGCTCATTACGAACGGCCACAACGGCCCATACAGAATGGCTTGCCACAACACGAAACCAAAAAACGGTTCGATGTTTTGGCTCCAACCCCAAATGACCGCAGGGATCACATAAAGAAAATAGCCGCCGAAATAGATGACAAGGGCAAGGCGGGTTCCGGTTAGATTTTCAAACATTAGATCTGGTTCCTTATGTCCCGGCAGTGAAGGCGATGGAAACGCGCCGGTTCTGACGGCCTTTCTTCTGAATTTTGGTGACGACGATCTGGCCGATTTCACCGGTCCGGGCCACGTGAGTGCCGCCACAGGGCTGCAAATCCTGACCGCCACCGATGCGCACCAAGCGAACCCGTCCCGCTCCCATGGGCGGTTTTACCGCCATGGTCTTGATTAATTCCGGCTGAGCGGCCATTTGCTCATCGGTGATCCATTCGGTGGTGACCGGGTGATCTTCGGCGATGATGCGGTTCAATTCGGCGGTGATGTGTTCTTTGTCCAAGGTTGCTTCGGGAATATCGAAATCCAACCGCGCCTTGACCTCGCCGACGCTGCCGCCGGTCACGGGATAGTCCAGAACGGCCGACAACAAATGCAAGCAAGTGTGCATGCGCATGCGGGGATAGCGAAGGTCCCAATTGATTTCTGCTGTGACCCTGGCACCAACCGCAAGATCGTGAGCCTGGCCGTCGTCTCCTGGAACCGGCACATGGACGATGGCGTCGCCGACTTTGATTGCCTCGGCAATGGGGATTTCCGTGCCGGCTTCCGTGCGGATCACCCCTTGATCGCCCGGCTGCCCACCACCGGTGGCATAAAAGACCGTGCGATCCAGTTCTAATCTCTGTGGGGTGACTGCGACCACTGTGGCTTCGGTGGATCGCATGTATGCGTCATCTCGAAAAAGCGGATCTGTGGCCATATCACTCGAGCCAGTGGGGGATGGGCAGACCCTTTTCCCGCAAAAATTCGGGATTGAATAGCTTGCTTTTATACCGTCCGCCCAGGTCCCCTAAAACGGTAACGATGGTATGGCCGGGACCCATCTGCTCGGCCAAGCGCTTGGCCCCCACCAAGTTAATCCCGGATGACCCGCCAAGGCACCAGCCTTCCGTCAAAATCATGTCAAAAATCACGTTCAAGGCCTCGGTGTCAGTAATTTGGAACGGCGCATCCACCTCCAGATCCACTAAATTGGCGGTGATCCGCCCCTGGCCGATGCCTTCGGTGATCGATCCGCCTTCGCTCTTTAATTCGCCGGTTTTGTAATAGCTGTACAGGTTGGCACCCATGGGATCGGCAAGGCCGATGAGCACGTCTGGATTTTGCTCTTTCAGGTACATGGCGACGCCGCCAAGTGTGCCGCCTGTGCCCACCGCGCATATAAATCCGTCTACTTTGCCATCGGTTTGTCGCCAAATTTCGGGGCCGGTCTTCTCGTAATGGGCTTGGCGGTTGGCCACATTGTCGAACTGGTTGGCCCACATGGCGCCATTGGGCTCAGTTTCGTTCAATTTCTCCGCCAGACGCCCCGATAATTTAATGTAATTGTCGGGATCTTTGTAGGGCAGGGCGGGGACCTCGCGCAGATCCGCCCCGGTCATGCGAATGATGTCCTTTTTTTCCTGGGATTGGGTGTCGGGAATAACGATCACCGCGCTATATCCCAGGGACGCGCCAACCGTCGCCAGACCGATGCCTGTGTTCCCGGCGGTGCCTTCCACAATCGTACCGCCCGGGCGCAGCGTGCCGCGCTTTTCCGCATCGCGGATAATGAACAGCGCAGCCCGGTCCTTGACTGATCCTCCTGGATTAAGGAATTCCGCTTTGGCCAAGATGTTGCAGCCCGTCTGTTCCGACAGGGCGCGCATCCGGATCAGGGGTGTATTGCCGATGGCGGCAACCAGGCCGTCAAAAAATTCCATTAGTTTGCAAGAAAAATACAGAGAAGCGGCGCGTGGCCGAGGCTGGACTGTACCTTTGGCGGGACCGCCATTCAAGAAATGAGACACGGATCCCTTTCTCCCCGCCAATATTTTGGGGTAGGATCTTGGTCGGGAATTGGGAGTGCGCGGGGAGATGACTTTAAGCGGGTACGGCGGACGGCGTCGGCGGGGCCCCCCCACCACCAGACGCGTGTTGGTGTGGGTGGTCGCCTTGGTCGTCATCTTGGCTGCTGCCTATATCTCGTTCCGCCAGGCGGCTTCCCTTGCCACCAGACAAGTGGCCGAAATGCGCGTCGATCAAGAGCTGTTGGAACGGGAACTGGAAGACATGACCCTAAAAAATGCTGGTCTTCAAACGGCTTTGGAGGACGAACAGGGCCGAGCCGCCGCGATGCGGGAGAAATACGAGCTGGTCATTCCCGACGCCGAAACCGAAGCCATGTTGGATGCCTTGCGGGAACGCCGAGAGGCCGGAATCGCCGCAGAACGGCTGACCGAGGTGATCGCCGGGGCTCAAAATGATTGGACGTGCCCCACGGACTCGGAAACCAAGCGATTTGTCATCCAAACTCCTGTGAACGACGGTGCTAATGATCAGGCTGCCTTTGCCAACGGCACGGTGACGGTGACGGGGACAGGGGTTTCGGTGCTGTCCGCGGGTGGGCTGCCAGAGGCCTGGTTTAATGCCGGGGAACCGGTGACGTTGACCTTCACCCGCATTGGCGGCGAGTCCACAGACCTTACTGGGGTGTTGCCGCTGCATCATTCGTTGGTTTTTGGCGCGGAGATTCATCGGTTCAGCATCATCGAAACGGACACGCTTTCGTTTGTTGCGGTCACCGGCCAGGTCTGCGCTTTTCCCTAATCGGGGGTACAATGCCGAAAAGCAAAGTCCACAAAAAGACGTCGAATCCACAGCCGGTTGAAAAAGGCAGTCTTGTGAATTGGAAAACAATTGCCGCCGTTGTGGTGGCCGGTGTAGCCATTTGGATTGTAATGACCCGGGGATCCGGTGGGGTCGATCAGACGGATTTCGCCGGGCTGGTGAGCGCTGGCCAACCGGCTCTGGGTGACGTTGTTACAGTGCCTGAATTGGGCCGTGACCATGTGCGTGCCGGAACGCCGGTGGACTACCGCAACGATCCGCCGACCTCTGGCACCCATTGGGAAATTTGGGTGGATCCGGGTTTCTATACCCAACAGCAACCCCTGGCGGCGTTAGTCCATTCCATGGAGCATGGGCACGTCGTCATTTTTTATGGTGATGTGGGCGCCGATACTTTGGCGGTCATCGAGGATTGGGCGAACAGCTGGCGCGGCAATTGGGATGGTGTTGTGGCGGTTCCTCGACCGGATTTGGGGGCCGGTGTGGATCTGGCGGTGTGGACCCACCACATCCGCCTAGTGTCCTTTGATGCCGCCGCCGCTGCCGCCTTTGTCGATCGCTATCGCGGTCGCGGCCCGGAAAACCCGGTGCGCTAACTTCACTGATCAAAACAATCCATGTGAAGACACGCCACAATCTGCACTATTAGCGCGGCAGGCTGGAGCTACCCATCAGGAACTCATCCACGGCGCGGGCGCATTGGCGGCCCTCACGGATCGCCCAAACCACCAAGGACTGGCCCCGGCGCATGTCGCCCGCAGCAAATACCCCGTCCTGAGACGTCCGATAGGAACTGGTGTCGGCTTCCACGTTCCCGCGCCCATCCTTGGCAATCCCCAAATCGTCGATCATGCCCTCATGGGTCGGGTGCAAAAATCCCATGGCTAGCAAAACCAAGTCGGCGGGCAGCTCGAAATCGCTGCCCTCGATTTTTTCCATCTTGCCCGTGACCCGGAAGGCATGAAGGGCGGCCACTTTTCCATCCACATCGGAGAAATAGTCGGTGGCGACGCTCCAATCACGATCGGCCCCTTCGTTTTGGGACGTTGATGTGCGAAAGCGCAGCGGCCAGTCGGGCCATGTGAGGCCTTTGTCTTCGGCGTCTGGTGGGCGCGGCATAATTTCCAATTGGGTTACCGACTTGGCGCCTTGGCGCACCGAAGTGCCGATGCAATCCGACCCGGTATCGCCGCCGCCAATGACCAAGACATGTTTGCCGGTGGCCAGAATGTCTTGCACCCCATCCTGATTTTCGCCGCTGTTGCGGCGGTTCTGTTGGGGCAGGAATTCCATCGCCAGGTGGATGCCCGCTAAATCTCTGCCAGGAACCGGCAAATCGCGCCCGTGTTCCGATCCGCCGGACAGGACTACCGCGTCAAAATCCCGGGTAATGTCGGCGATCGAAATATCCCTGCCCACGTTGACCCCAGTAAGGAAGGTAACCCCTTCGGATTCCATCTGGGTTACCCGTCGGTCAATGTTGTGCTTTTCCATTTTGAAATCGGGGATGCCGTATCGCAGCAAGCCACCGGGGTTTTTATTTTTCTCGAACACCGTGACCCTGTGGCCTGCGCGCGACAGCTGCTGGGCACACGCCAGCCCTGCGGGGCCGGCGCCGATCACAGCCACTGTGCGACCGGTATCGTGGGCGGCCGGGCGGGGCACCACCCAGCCTTCTTCCCATCCTCGGTCGATAATCGCGCCTTCGATGGTTTTGATGGTGACCGGATCGTCGATGATGTTCAGGGTGCACGATGCTTCGCACGGCGCCGGGCAAATGCGCCCAGTGAATTCCGGGAAATTGTTGGTGGAGTGCAGGACATCCAGAGCGGCTTTCCATTCGCCCCGGTACACCAAGTCATTCCAGTCGGGGATGATATTATTGACCGGACATCCGTTTTGGCAAAACGGGATCCCGCAATCCATGCACCGGGCACCCTGGTTCGACAACTCAGATTGGTCGAGGGGAATGGCGAATTCGTTGTAATGCTTGATCCGATCAGCGGCCGGAGCCGTGCCCCGGTCCTTGCTCGGTATGTCCAAAAACCCCGTTACTTTACCCATTTCAATGCGCTCTAGCTCCCGGCGATCCGGGTCGCTTGGGCCTCTGGTTGGCTGCGCAACTCTGTCAGCGCCCGGCGATAGTCCACAGGGACAACCTTGACGAATTTGGGGATCATGTCAGCCCAGTTGGCCAGGATGTGTCCAGCTCGGGCGCTGTTGGTGTATCTGGCGTGATGGGTGAGCATGGTATGAAGCCGGGCGGCATCCTGGCCCAGCAGGTCTTCCATGACTGCCGCCAGTCCGTTGCTCTGGCCCGCACTGGCGCGAATTTCTTCGTCAGACCGGGGGTCTGTGAAGCGTTCCAATTCCACCATTTCGGGATTGAGCTTGCTCTCGAACGTGCCGTCTTCGTCCAGAACATAGGCAATACCACCGCTCATGCCCGCCGCAAAATTGCGCCCGGTGTCGCCGATCACCACAACCACACCGCCGGTCATATATTCACACCCATGGTCGCCCACGCCTTCCACCACCGCATAGGCGCCGGAATTGCGCACCGCAAATCGCTCGGCGGCGATACCGCGGAAATAGGCCTCGCCAGAGATGGCGCCATACAAAACAACATTGCCGACGATCATGCTGTCTTCTGGAACGATTGGGCTGACCGGATTGGGATAGACAATCAGCCGTCCACCGGACAGGCCCTTGCCCGCGTAATCGTTTGCCTCGCCCTTTAGTTCCAGGGTGATACCGCGCACCGCCCAGGCCCCGAAACTTTGTCCTGCGGTGCCGGTCAGCGCCACGTGAATGGTGTCGTCGGGCAATCCCGTGTGACCGTGCTTGGAGGCGATCCGCCCCGACAGCATGGCTCCGGTGGTGCGGTCGGTGTTTTTGATCACTGATTCGATGCGCACCGGGGTGCCGGATTCCAACGCCCCCTTGGCCTCGACAATCAACCGGCGATCCAAAATGTCGTCGATCAAATGGACCTGGAATTCCGTGTTGCTGATGGCGATCCCCGGAGCGGGGTCGGGTGTTTTCAACAGCCGCGCCAGATCTATCCCCTTTGCCTTGAAGTGGGTGATCCCCCGACGCATGCCCATCCGGTCGGAACGGCCAATCATTTCTTCAAAGGTGCGGAAGCCCATTTCGGCCATCAATTCCCGCGCTTCTTCTGCGACGAAGAACATAAAATTGATAACGGCCTCCGGTGTGCCGGTAAAGCGTTTGCGCAGAACCTTGTCTTGGGTGGCGATCCCGACCGGGCAGGTGTTCAGATGACATTTACGCATCATGATGCAGCCGGACGCCACCAGAGGAGCGGTGGAAAATCCGAATTCATCCGCCCCCAAAAGTGCGCCGATAATCACGTCGCGACCGGTGCGGAATCCGCCATCCACTTGGACTGTGATGCGGCCCCTGAGCTGATTCAAAACCAAGGTTTGATGGGTTTCGGCCAAGCCGATTTCCCACGGGCTGCCCGCGTGTTTGATGGATGTCTGGGGGCTGGCGCCGGTGCCTCCGGATGTACCGGCGATGGTCACGTGATCTGCGCGGGCTTTCGCCACGCCGGCCGCCACTGTTCCGACCCCCAATTCCGAAACCAATTTGACGCTGACCATGCCTTCTGGATTGACGTTTTTCAGGTCAAAAATCAGTTGGGCCAAGTCCTCGATGGAATAGATGTCATGGTGTGGTGGTGGCGAAATTAGCCCCACGCCGGGTGTGGAATGCCGGACCTTGGCGATGGTCGCGTCCACCTTGTGGCCAGGCAATTGTCCGCCTTCACCGGGTTTGGCGCCTTGGGCGATTTTGATTTGCATCATGTCGGAATTGACCAGGTACTCCGTGGTTACGCCAAATCGCCCGGACGCTACCTGCTTGATCGACGAGCGCATGGAGTCGCCGTTTGCTTCTGGCGTAAAACGGTCGGTTTCTTCGCCTCCTTCACCCGTGTTTGATCGCCCGCCGATGCGGTTCATGGCGATGGCCAACGACGTGTGCATTTCCCGTGAAATCGAGCCATAGGACATGGCCCCGGTGGCAAAGCGTTTGACGATTTCTTTCGCCGGCTCCACGTCATCCAAGGGGACCGGAGTGTCGGCGGACTTTAATTCGAACAGCCCGCGCGGCGACATCATGCGTTCGGTTTGATCGTTGATGGATTTGGCATAGGCCCGGTAGTCATCCAAAGAGTTGCCGCGTGCAGCGTGTTGAAGTTTCGAAATGGAATCCGGTGACCAATAATGTTGTTCGCCCCGTTCGCGGTATTGGTAATCGCCGCCAGTGTCCAGGGCGTCGCGGTAAATCGGAATATCGCCGAAGGCTTGGGTGTGCCGGGTCACTGTTTCGATGGCGATTTCGTCCAGGCCGACTCCTTCGATGGCGCTGCCGGTGCCAAAGAAATATTGCTCGACGAAATTGCTGCGCAGGCCCACCACGTCAAAAATTTGTGCGCCGCAATACGACAGGTATGTGGAGATGCCCATTTTTGACATCACCTTCAGCATGCCTTTGTTTGCGGCTTTGACGTAATTGGTGTGGGCTTGGGCCTCTGATAGGCCTTCAGCAAGGGTACCGGTGGCCACCATGTCTGACAGGGTCTCGAATGCCAGGTAGGGATTGACGGCTTCCGCGCCGTATCCGGCCAATACACAGAACTGGTGGATTTCCCGGGCTTCGCCGGTTTCCACCACCAACCCTGCCGCGGTCCGCAGGCCCGCCCGGATCAAATGATGATGGACCCCCCCGGTGGCCAACAGGGCGGGGATAGCAATGCGCCCCTCATTCATGGCCCGGTCGGACAAAATCAGCACATTGTCGCCCGCTTCGATGGCGGCTTGGGCCGCCGCACACAGGCCATCTAAAGCCGCCTTCATTCCGCCCGCCCCAAGGTCGGCGGAATAGGTCATGTCCAAATTGGCGGCGCCAAATGGGTTGTCGGAAAAGCTGCCAATGGCGCGAATTTTTCCCAGATCGGCGTTGCTCAGGATCGGTTGGTGCACTTCCAAGCGCGGATGGCTGTCGTCCACCGTCAAGCCCAACAAATTTGGCCGCGGGCCAACCAGCGACCGCAACGACATCACCAAGGACTCCCGGATGGGGTCGATGGCCGGGTTGGTTACCTGGGCAAAGTTCTGACGGAAATAATTGTAAAGCAGCTTTGGCCGGTCAGACATGGCGGCAATGGGTGTGTCATTGCCCATGGAGCCGGTGGCTTCCATGCCATTTTCTGCCATCGGCGCCATCAGGAATTTCAAATCTTCCTGGGTGTACCCGAACGCCTGCTGGCGGTCCAACAGCGACGGAGCGCCAGGGGTGCTTGTTGCCGGAGCTTCCGGCAAATCTTCCACTTGGACCTGTGTGCGATTCAATAAATCCTGGTATGGGTGCGCCGCCGCAATGTCGGCTTTCAACTCGGCGTCGTCTATAATGCGCCCCTGTTCGGTATCGATCAGAAGCATCTTGCCGGGCTGTAAGCGCCATTTTTTGACGATGCGATCTTCGTCCACCGGCAGCACACCGGCTTCGGACGACAACACCACCATACCGTCGTCGGTGACCACATAGCGGGCAGGGCGCA
>Ga0209403_10002649_pt1 | contig 21132 bp, 14 predicted proteins | sample ArcticOcean_MG_C_8_FD_187440 | JGI IMG/M metagenome (GOLD analysis project Ga0209403, IMG submission 187440) | Marine microbial communities from western Arctic Ocean - ArcticOcean_MG_CB11_86 (SPAdes) (version 2) | ecosystem: Environmental > Aquatic > Marine > Oceanic | place: Arctic Ocean... | reverse complement strand
ATCGAAAACAGCACCTGCTTGGCGAAATATTGGTTTTCATCGGAATCTTCGGATTTTTGATTCCGAACTTAGTTGTAGCGATACAGCGTTCCCAGATATAGCCGAATCTTGCTACCCGATGCATTCTGATGGGGCTAAACTTGCCGAGCTTATTCGAGCAGCAGCGAACAACTGAAGCTGCACTGAAGTTTGGTTCACAAAGGTCTAATACGAAATGTCCATGAGATTCGCAAATCGGTTTAACGGTCAAGTTGCGCTACTCACTGGCTCCGCCGCTACCAACAAACACGAGCTGATGGGATTTGGTGGCGCTACGGTTTGGCGTTTTCTTGAAGAGGGCGGTAAAGGTGTTGTTATCACTGACGTTCAAGACGAAATCGGTGAGAAGTCTGCTCTGCAACTCCGTGAAGCAGGACACGACGCTATCTACTTGCACCTTGATGTAACCGAAGAAGAAGAGTGGAAGACCGTGGTTGAAACGACCATGAAGCACTTTGGTCGACTCGACATTTTGGTCAATATCGCCGGAATTCTTGATCCAAAGTCGATTCTCGAAATCGAGCCTGCCGTGTGGAAGAAAACGATGGAAATCAGCACCGTTGGAATTTTCTTGGGAACCCGTGCCGTTGCACCAGCTATGGATCAATCGGGCGGTGGATCGATTATCAACCTAGCCTCGATGGCAGCCAAACAGGGTTCAGGCTCATACGGCTCGGCGTACTCGTTCTCGCGAGGCGGGATGCACAACTTCTCGATGTCGTCTGCTCTTCAATTGTCGCAACTTGGCATTCGAGTCAACACGATCATGCCGGGTTGGGTGCACACACCGTTCACCGACTATCTCTACAGCGATCCTGAGCAAAGCAAGTACCGAACAGATCGCGTTCCGCTGCGACGTTGGGGTAAGCCAGACGATATCGCAGGTGGCATCTTGTTCTTAGCTTCCGAAGATGCGTCATATATGACCGGTGCTGAGCTTCTGATGGACGGCGGCGTGAGCGCAGGATCAGTGCGTCCTGCGAACCCTAAGGCGACTGAATAACGCTCGATATATTCCGAAGAATCGCCACGAATCAGTACGATTCTTCGGAATATTCACGACTCGTACTATTTAGTGCGTGTGAGTCGTGCCGTCGGCATGGGTGTGAGGCATCTTCTGTTTTACCGATCCGATGGCATCTGTAAATACTTTTCGGATAGTCGCATGCCTTGCCGCATCGGCACGAGTGGCAAGTGTGTCGAGCCATTCAACACCTCCCTGCATGGTCGTTATCAGCTACTCGCCCAGAGCAGCGTCGAACACGTCAGTCGCTCCAGCCTTAACGTAAACGGCCGAAGTGTGGGCGGCGAAGTTGACCGGCCAAACATGCCAGGCGACGTGATCACTGACCGCCCGAGCGGCAATCCAACCGCCTCCCGGTAGATCGAGTTGTTCGTCGATAACGAGCATTTTGCTGCCGTCTTTTGAGATTGCCTGCGCAATAACTTTGCCATTGAAAACTATCTCTAGTTTGTTGATAGGCATTGCGCAGGTCGCCGTGGCAGTCACCTGTACCGAACCACCTGACTCAGGAAGGTTTAGTTCGTCACCGGGCCGAAATCCTTCGACTGTGAAGTCCATGAGAGGACCGCTAGTCGTGTAAGTTCGACCCGCTCGTACTGCATCGCTCCACGAGTCGTGCGACAACTCACGGTCGCCAATGTAAGCGTACGTACGCACTCCACCGACAGGCATTCCTGCCGACATTTTGTCGGTTCCGCCAACAGCAGGCACACGGTAGCCACAGCTCATCAAGCGGTACCACTCGTGGATGGCGAAAGTGTCCATACTCGGAACGTGAAAGTCTCGGATTTCGAGACCATCGACCTTGCCAAGTACAACCTCAGCGATTACTTCGGAGTGCGGGAATGGGAAGTGAGGAACGATGGCGAGCCCGCCCTTTTCATGCGCTTCGTCCGCCCATTCGCTCATCGCCCGAACGGTTGGGTCGCCGATGTAGCCCTCGGTCGGTCCGCTCGTCGACATCGGGAAGATAGGTGAGCCAGTAGCTCCCATGAGACTGATATGCCCCATGAAGTGCTGACGATTTTCGCTACCAACCCATACGATGGTTTCTTCTGATGAGGAGCCAGAGACATCGCCAGTGATATCGCCGATATTCGTGTACAGATCACCCCATTGAGCAGCGAGCAGGTTGATGATGTTTATGTCTTCCGCAGCGGCTTCGAGGTGAGCGGTTTCAGGAGTGAGAAAATGAGTGTGAGTATCAGCAGTAACCCAACCTGACTTACGCAGATTCGAGTTTCGATCTATCGATATCTCAAGCTCTCGCTGTCCTGGTTTGATATTTATCTTTTGGCGAATAGGCTCGAATTCGAACCCCTTGGAGACCTCGACATAAACGTCACCAACCGGCAGCTCCCCTTGGAACGTGCCATCGATGTAGGCATATGGTGTGTCACCAAGGAGAAGATCGGCACCATAGTCCTCGAACCAGTTGTCGTTAACTTCGTGGGTGTGCCCGTAAGGCGGGAAGTAACGACCATCGGGCGAACGGAAATGAACACGCACTGCGGTTGGTTTACCGGTGCTGGAATCAATAATCTTTCCGTGCACCCATGTGCGTTCGGAAGTCAGGATTCTTGCGCTGACCTTGCCGTTATCGCTCTTCGTCTCTCCGCTGTCGAGCAGTTTACGAACATCGATCTCATTCCCGTCCACAGTCAGCGTTGCGTCATTGGATGCTGTCAGGTCGACTGATGCGACAGTCATGGGCGAATCGTCGGACTCACCCCAACCTCGAACAGGGTTGGCGAGCCAAGAGTCGCTATCGAAGTTTTGTATATCTTGTTGGCGCGCTATTACGCCTAAGTCGACTGAAACCTCGATGTCGTCAGCCGATTTGCCATCCGAATCGATCTGTACGGTTTCGAGTGGCTCATGTCGGAGTGGATTCTCGGCTCCATCGAACATGGTTATGCCGCCTATGGCGAACGCCACCGCACTGGTCGACTTGATTCGCAGAGAAGCAACGGTTTTTGTCGAGTCGGGTAGAACGAGGGCGTAGATCGTCCATGAACCCGGTGGGTTCGATCTACCTGCCTTGTCGGCACTTGCTGGCGTGCGACCTGATGCCGGAGGATCGCCCACCATCACGCCAGTTTGCCAGCGGCCCCATGCATTTTCGGGGTAGGGGCCTCGTTTCGGCAGGCTGCTTATTCCCTGATGTTGACGAGATGAGAACCCGCTCTGCATTCGGGTTTGCACTTGATTGATCTCAAAACGCCGTCTAATCGACTGCCGGTGCTTAGTTCCATCCTCATAGACGACTACGTAATCAGCGATGTGCTCTCCGGGCGCAGTAACTACGGGGTTCAGGTAGTCGGACGACTGACCAGCGACCGTAGTTGAAGCGTTCTCGTCACAGAAATGGGCGAATGTCAGATGAGATCCTGAGGATCCAATCGTGATGACGGCTTCAGAGTTTCCATCGAACACGAGAAGATCATTTTCGATTGAACCAGTGTCTGCTATATCGAACGGAATGCCCCAAAAAGTCTGTTTGCCGACTGGTAACGTCGAAATCGCAACCGCAGTCTTTTGCCCCCAGGCTTTCGACTTATTGGTCGAACCGTCGAGATGGGAAGAAAGAGAAATAGAGGTGAACTTCGGCATTGGTGGTGATCCGATCTGAAGGGTAGATGTCTAGTTAGATCGCATGATGCGCCAGCCGGTTAAAGCAAACAAGCCCCGGATTACCCCGAGGCTTGTTTTGATTTCACAAATTTGCCGTGTGGCTAGCTTGCGGCTTCGACGGCTGACTTTACCTGATCGAAAGGGGGAAGATCAGACGGCACGTCTGACAACCACTTCCATGCGATGTTGCCGTCGGTTCCAACAACAAATACCGATCGCTGGGCAGCGGTGTATCCACTCATGCCAGCAAAATCTGGCCATGCCACTTCATAGTCGGCGATCGCAGTCAGTTTGTAGTCACTGAGAATTGGGAATGGCAGATTGTTCTGATCGCGGAATGCTCCGTTTGCAAATCGTCCGTCGGTCGAAATGCCTAAAACTTCAGCATTCAGATCTGAAAAATCAACAAGAGAGTCACGGAATGTGCAGAGTTCTTCAGCGCAAACACCGCTGAACGCAGCCGGGAAGAAAGCGATTACAGCCTTTTTACCTGCCAGATTGCTCAAGTTGTACTCGTTGCCATCTGTATCCAACAATGCGAATGCTGGTGCCTTGGATCCTACTTCAGCGGACATTTAAAACTCCTAATTAAGTGTAAAAACAAAAATAATCGATTTCGAGAACGATTATGCCATTGGATTGCCTAGATAGACATAGCTACCTTGATGACCCCGTCCTGACGTAAACGATACATTTCGAAGGTATCTTGCGCGTTTCCGAACGTTGTATCGTGCGTCTTTAAGACTCCGGGATCGATCCAACCTCGCTCCTTCAAAGCCACAATATCCCGAATTTCCTGGATAGGTTCGTTTGTAGCCGCGATAACCGTTGCGTTCATCTGAATGTTCTTGCCCATCCACTTTCGATGGTCGAATGAAACGGTCGTTGGGTCGACGAGACTGAACGAGATGATCTGGCCTTCGTTCTTGACCAGGTCAATAGCTATACCAAGACCTTCCGGATTACCGCTGGCGTCGACAACAACGTCGTACATATCGCCGCCGGTTATTTCGGTTGAAGCTTCGATAGTGTCTTCGTTCGACGCGTTGATCGTGTGGGTCGCACCAAGCTCTGACGACTTTCGGCAGCGATACTCTTCGAGGTCGATCCCAACGATCTGCTGTGCGCCTTGGCGCTCGGCGATCATTGTGAACGTGAGCCCGATACCGCCCTGACCGATCACAGCGATCTTTTTGGCCATCGGGTTGCCCCATTGTCGGGCAGAAAAAAGTGCGGTTCCAGAGTGCTGACACATCACCCACTCTGAAAGATCGCCCCATTCAGGAAGCTTGATCAATCGGTCTGCTGTTTGAACGACTTGTTCCTGCATTCCTGCAACGTCGCGAGGAATAACGATCACCCGTTGGCCCTCTTTGTAGTCGGGATCGCGACTGTCGACAACGACTCCGGCGCACTCGTGCATCGGCGCCCCGGGTAAAAATGGGTAATCTTCTTCAGGAAGTTCTGCGTCGTATTCGAGATAAATATCACTTCCGCAAATCGAAAGAGATTCGAGCTTTACTTGAACTTCACCGTTTTCGAGCGGACCGGGTTCTGGGACATCGAGGAATTCAATTTTGCGACGGGCTACTACTCTGGCTGCTTTCAATATATTCCTCTTATCATGTGCCATTCGATGGCTTCGGTATTTCGGGTTCCCTGGCGAATTCTAACCCTGTTCGGCGTATACTCGGCAACCGCCACAGTCCGGATTTCGTTCAGGAACAAACAGGATGACCATTTAGCTTGAAAATTACACAAATTGAAACAGTTCGAGTAAGTGATCCGGCCGATGTTATCTGGGTTCGTGTACATACCGACACAAGTTTGATAGGACTTGGCGAAACGTGGTACGCCTCGAAAACCGTTGAATCGGCCGTGCACGATCACTTCGCTCCGCTGGTCGTCGGACGCGATCCGTTCGCAATCGAACGACATTGGTTGAACATGTTTCGGCTGTCAGATCACGCTGGATACGGTGGTGCCGAACTTCGAGCAATCTCGGCAATTGATATGGCTTTGTGGGACATCAAAGGGCAGGCTGCCGGGGTGCCGGTTTACGAACTTCTCGGCGGGGCTGTTCGCAAGAAAATCCGTGTTTATGCCACAGGAGCGCCATATCTCGGTGCCGGAGAACTGGCGAAAGAGTTGATCGACGATGGAATTATCGCTATGAAGATGGGACCAACCATTCCAGTCGCAACTCCAACCGAAGGGCAATATCTAGCGCCCAAAGACCTAGATCACGTGCTGCAGCCCTTCCGAGATGTTCGCGATGCCGTCGGCGATGGAATAAAGATAGCCAACGATGGTCACGGCAAGTGGGCTCTTCCGGTAGCGATACAGATCGCTAAGGAAATGGAGCCGCTTGACATCATGTGGCAGGAAGATTTGATGCCGCTGCTGAATCCTGATGCACTACGCCAGCTTCAAGACGCCACCAGCACCCCTGTATGCATCTCAGAACGACTTTTGACTCGATGGCAGCTTCGAGAGTTCATCGAAAACGGCGCTGCGCAAATCGTCATGCCCGATCTCATTTGGACGGGCGGAATCAGCGAAACCCATCGGATCGCGGTTATGGCGTCGGTACACCAAGTTCCAGTCGCCCCGCACGACGCGACCGGGCCTGTGAATATTTTCGCCTGTGCTCATATATGTATGAACTCGCCGAACGCCATGCTCATGGAGCACGTTCGACCATATTTGTACGGCTGGTACGGCGATTTCGTTGATCCGTTGCCTCCTATCGAGCATGGCTGGCTCCATGCTCCGCAAAATCCTGGAATCGGTACGAGGCTTCGACCCGAAGTTTTCGATCGACCTGATGTTCAGCTGCGAGTCAGCGATGAATCGATAATGATCGACGGCATGAACGACGAAGGGTGGGAAGGTGGTCCTGTATTCCCGGAGAAAATGTGGGCCGAGATGGAAGAAATTGCAGACTTCCGAGCGCAAGGATCGCGTATTTCTGAACGAGGGTTTTCAGGAGAAGGGGACGACCAATGATCATCTCCAAAATTGAAACGATTCGCTTTGGACAATTCCCGGATCTGATATTCGTTCAAGTTCACACCGACACTGGTCTGATCGGACTCGGCGAGACTTGGTACGGCGCGTCGGCCGTCGAAGCAGGAATTCACGATCACTTCGGACCATTGTTAATAGGTCGCGATCCCGCCGAGATAGAACGCCACTGGCAGACGATGTTCCGACTTTCAGATCATGCCGGTTACGGCGGTGCTGAAATGCGTGCCATATCTGCAATCGATGTTGCTCTTTGGGATATCAAAGGACAGGCATTGCAGATGCCTATCTTCGAGATCCTTGGCGGAGGCACGAGGCATCGAATCAAGGTCTACAACACGCTAGGTGTGTATGGCGACATCACTGATGGATACGACGTGTGGACCGACCCTGTCGGTGTAGCACAGCGGCTTCTTGATCAGGGCATAACGGGCATGAAGATGTCGCCAACTGACTTCATCGCTCGCGAGTCAGATGGGCAAGTTCTGTTCAACGACGATCTTGAATGGGCGCTACGTCCTTTGCGAGAAATTCGAGACAAGCTCGGCATGGAAATCGAGGTCGCCAACGATGCTCATGCAAAGTGGAACCTTCCGAATGCTCTGAAAATTGTGCGAGAGATGGAACCACTTCGCCCCATGTGGCACGAAGAGTTGATCTCGCCGTTGAACGAAAAAGCACATGTTCGTCTTCAAGCGGCAACAACGACTCCGATCGCTGCTGCCGAACGGCTGATGACTCGTTACCAGCATCGACGATTCATCGAATCAGCGGCCGCGAGGATTAGTATGCCCGATCTCACTTGGACCGGTGGAATCTCGGAAGTGAAGAAGATCGCTATTCTTGCTTCCGCCCATCAAATGCCGATTGCACCTCACGACTGCGTGGGGCCAGTGAACATGCTTGCATGTGCACACATTGCTATGGCGACTCCGAACGTGATGATCATGGAGTACAACCGAGCAATGCACTTGGGTTGGTATCGAGACTTTATTGAACCAGATTTCGTTATCGAAGACGGATACTTGATGGCTCCAACCGAGCCGGGATTGGGCACTCATCTGAAAAAAACGGTAAAAGAGCGACCGGACGTAACGATCCGTACCAGCAACGAGCGACAGGAGCCGTGGTTGATGTCACCGAATCGATACACGTACCCACCACCTGAACTTCAAGAAGAGTTCATCAATAGCACGGAACGTCGGAAGGCGGGTTCCGAAGCTATTTACTACGACTAACCTCGCCCGAAAATCCACTAAATAATCCGAATTCTGAAACTGGAAACCATGCCAACAAAAACTGATAGCAAGCGAATCATCTTCATTGGAGCCGGCGCGGTCGGCTCGTACTTGGGCGGCTGGCTTTCTCACACAGGTCACGATGTAACACTCGTCGATATGTGGGATAAGCAGGTTGAGACGATTCGTGATCATGGTCTTCAAGTCGATGGTCCGCACGACTCGTTTGTCGCCCGTCCAACTATGTATCACCTTCACGAAAACGAACTGCTGGCTCGCGAAGAAAAGTTCGATATCGGATTCGTCGCTGTGAAGGCATACGACACGCTTTGGGCTGCCACATTTATCGACAAGTTCGTGAAGCCAGACGGCTACATCGTTTCGTCGCAAAACACGTGGACCGATCCAGCAATCGCAGCAGCCGTCGGAGCCGACCGCGCTGTCGGTCTCGTGATGTCGAGCATTTCTGTCGCCATGTGGGAAGCTGGGAAGGTTGAACGACCCGGAAATACACGTCGACGAGATCACGGTCATATTGTATTTCGGGCCGGTAACCACGATGGCAGCGACTCGCCGAGACTCCACGAACTAATCGATATTCTCGATCCGATCGATGCCGGCAAGGTCACCACAAATCTGTGGGGCGAACGCTGGGCAAAGCTTGGACAGAACTCGATGGGTAACCCGGTTTCTGCGTCGAGCGATATGGGGATGGCAGATCTCAACAAGCACCCTCGCGGTCGAGAACTACAGATTCGACTCGCACAAGAAGTTGCTGCGGTTGGCCTAGCGCTTGGCCACGACGTAGAGAACTTCGGCGGTAAAAAGGCTAGCGAGTGGGCGGAAGCCTCTCGGGGCGATGTCTACGAAGCTCTCGACGGTGAGTTGGCTGAGAAGTCGTCAGGCGCCAACTGGCGTCCTTCGATGGCGCAAGACGTGGTAAAAGGTCGACCCACCGAGATCTACCAAATGAACGGATTCGTCTGTGAGCAGGGCGCTACCGTCGGTGTCGCCACGCCAGTCAACGCGGCGATGGCCGACGTCATTCGAGCAATCGACGCCAATGAGTTGGAAGCCGGGTTCGATAACGTTGAACGGGTGCTAAAGGCCGCCGGTTACTAATTGCGGTGGATCGGTTCGACTTTCGTGATTTAGGCGACGTTCACCTGTCGGGATTACGTTAGAGTCGATGCATTACTTTTAGCACTGTGTGCGCGAATCAATAGACCCTTAGAAAACGTAAATAATTGCCCGGAATTCACGAAGATATTCTTATAGCGCTCGATCTGGAAACGACCGGAATCAACTCCAGCACTGATCACATCATTGAAGTTGGAGCGGTGAAGTTCAAAGGCGATGAGCAGGTCGACACGCTCAGTCTTTTGGTCAATCCCCAGCGAAAGCTTTCGAACTTCATCATTGGATTGACCGGGATTACTCAGAGCGATGTCGACTCAGCGCCCGATTGGGATGACGTGAAATCGGAAGTAGCTGACTTCATATCGGGTGTGCCGATCATTGGTCACAACGTCGGTTTTGATGCATCATTCTTGCGTTCTCACGGCGTGAAACCAGACCGTCTATACGACACTATGTCGATGTCTGAAATCGCCCTGCCTGCCGGACCCGAATATAGCTTAGGACGGTTATCTCAGCGGTTTGGATTTATTCATGATAATCCGCACCGTGCGTTGTCAGACGCACTCGCAACTCGCGATCTTTTTCTGCACCTGCTCGGAATTATCGAAGGATTTGACCGAGCAGTCCTCGAACAGATTAAGCTGCTCGGAGAAAAGGCGAATACTCCGTTAGGGGCTTTGGCAGCTCGGATAATCGCTGGTGACGAATCGCCATTTCTGCCGACCAGCGACAGCTTGACTGGGATCGATCCAAAAGAACTCGGATTACGTCTTAGATCTGCTTCGAAAATCCCGTCCGTAGAACCACATAAATATGACCAAGATGAAAAGGACGCCCAAAAAGTTTCCGAAGCGGTAGACGACATCTTTGGCGTTGGTGGTTCACTAGAAAAATCACTACCAGGATTCGAATCTCGATCCGAGCAGGGCGAAATGGCGAAAGCAGTCTCGCAAGCGATTGAAGCAGGCGAACATCTGATCGTCGAAGCAGGCACCGGTGTAGGCAAGTCCTTGGCGTACCTAGTTCCTTCGGTACTCACAGCGATCAGATCTGGCAAGAAAGTCGTTATCTCTACGAACACGATCAACTTGCAAGAACAGCTGATCGGTAAAGACGTCGCGATAACGTCAGCGGCACTGTCGGAGTACGGCGAAGCTGCCGACAAAATGCGAGCTACGCAATTGAAGGGACGAGCAAACTACGTTTGCTTCAAGCGTTGGCAAAATGCAGTCCTCACCACCGACCCTAATGAAATCGAATCGAAGCTGCTGTCCAAGCTTCTTGTGTGGATGCGAGATACCGAGACTGGTGACCGAAGCGAACTGGCTCTAGGTCGACTCACACCGCTCTTTAGTCGGTTTTCTGCTCAGGGCGCGATCATGTGCCCTTCGAACGAAGGACCTTGTTTCTTGCGTAAAGCTAGGAATCAAGCGAACGCTTCGAACGTTGTGATCATCAATCACGCCTTGCTGATGTCGGATATTGCGATGGGCGGAGGACTACTCCCAGACCATGACGTATTGGTTGTCGATGAGGCACATCACCTCGAATCGGCGGCGACGAACCATCTTGGATTTTCGGTTAACCAATTTCAGCTTGAAAACGAGCTTCGCCAACTGACCGGCAACCGTGGCATTCTGGCAAAACTGGCTTCGTCGATATCGAAAGGCGTAGTGAATGTACTCGACGCCTCGACTAACATCGCAGCGCAGGGGACCGAAGCCGTCGAAGTCGCTGTGAAAAACTCGTCAATAATGTTCGATATGGCGGCGAAAATTGCTGCCGATGCGGCAACTGGCTCCCAACAACAGTCTGAATTGCGACTTACCGATTCCGTGCGTCGTCAACCTTCTTGGAGCGATCTCGAAATTGCGTGGGAGAACGCGAACACTCGATTACTCGAAGTATCGGCATTTTTGACTGAGCTGTGCGAACAAGCTTCGGCGACGAAAGACACCGCCGCAGAAGGGCTTGTTCTTGATGCCTACGCGGTGAAAGATACGATCGAGTCTTCCGCTACGTCACTTCGCGAAGCAATTCCTGAGCCGAAAGACGACAGCGTCTACTGGTTACGTGGTCAGTCAGGTAATCGCGGGACGAATATCAATGGCGCCCCGTTAGATGTTTCTAAAAAGTTGAACCAAGCGCTGTTCGAGGGGGATCGGTCGGTGATTCTCACCGGAGCGACTATCGCCTATGAGAAATCGTTCGAGCGCTACCGCAATTCAATCGGTTTGGAGACTGGCAACGATCTCGTCTTGGGGTCGCCATATGACTATAAAAAGAACACCCTAATCGCGGTTCCTGAGGATATGCCTGCCCCCGGCGATCCCGGGTTCGCTAATGCGACCGCAGATGTATTGATCGACATTGCACGTGCTAGCGCTGGCCGTGTCTTAGTCTTGTTCACATCGATATCGGCGCTAGATAACGCCCGAAAAGCGATCGCTTCAGTGCTGGGCAAAGAAGGAATTCGAGTCATCGCTCAAGGAGCTGACGGATCGCCAGCGCGAATCATGCGAATGCTTGCCGAAGAGGGTCGAACTATCGCATTGGGAACAAGTAGCCTCTGGGAAGGTGTTGACCTTCAGGGAGCGTCGTTAGACGCGTTGGTGATGGCGAGATTGCCATTCCCAGTGCCGTCTGACCCTATCGTCGCGGCTCGTAGTGAGCTGTTCGAAGATGGGTTTAGTGAATACAGTATTCCTGAAGCGGTACAGCGTTTCCGGCAGGGTTTTGGTCGCCTTATACGGTCTCGCACCGACCGCGGTGTTTTTGTGATCCTCGACAATAGAATCGTGACCAAGCAATACGGTGTTAAATTTCAGCGAGCATTACCGAGATGTACTGTTCGGCGAGTTAGTACAGAGCGCTTATTTTCTTTATTGGAGAGTTGGCGCGATGGGACATTTGAGTGACAACAATTGATAACGCTTCGACTACCACTAGCTCTGTGATGTTGCCCGTGGGCTACGTCGATGTTTCAGCGACTCTTGATGGTGGACAAGCATTTCGATGGTGGCCGGAAGAATCAGGCGGATACCGCGGTGTTGTTGGACGTCGTACGGTGAATGTCAGCGAGACCGAGGGTGGAGTGAACGTCACTCCACTTGACGGCAAGGAAATCGAAGGACTTGAGCACTCCATGCTCGAATATCTTGGTCACGATCAGGACATCGAGGGCTTTCGCACGCGATTTGCTGACGACCCCTGCTTGGGCCCAGCATTGCGTGGATACTCAGGGCTTCGAGTTCTACGGCAGGAACCGTGGGAGTGCTTGTTTGGTTTCATCACCTCAAGCACAATGAACATTCCGAGAATCAAACTCAATGTTGGATCGGCAGCCGAACAACTTGGTTACTCTGTAGGACCTGAACCCAAAGACGTTACCTTCCCTGAACCGGAAGTGATATCCGAAGCCGGTGAACAATTTCTTCGTGATTTAGGGTTTGGGTTCCGAGCCAAATATCTTGTACCGGCCGCAGAAGCTGTCGCATCGGGTCACTTGCGGCTGAATGATCTGAGAGAAGCATCATATTCGGATGCCCGTGAGGCACTTATTGGCCTTCACGGAGTTGGTGAGAAAGTTGCCGACTGTGTACTTGCGTTCTCGCTAGACAAGCCGGAATCGTTCATTGTCGATCGACATATTCTGCGGGCATTGCACAAGTGGTACGACCTTCCAGAAAAGGCATCCCTTAGTTACGCTGCCGACTGGGCTCGTGATTTCTTCGGAGAGCACTCTGCGCTTGCTAATCAGTACATGTTCCATCGAGAGCGCCTCGCACGTCGTGCATCTGAATGGGGCGGTACTCACGTAGAGCGTGCATTGCCCGAGGACGAGGTTTAGCTACTTCGTAAGGAACCTAGGGAGGCGACTTTTTGCGAGATCGAGCTCTTCTTGCTTGGTGCTAACTTTGCCGTCGAGCTTCGCCCTGCGCACGATGTCAATTAACTGACCGATTATTGGTCCCTGCGGAATACCGATCGCCAAAAGGTCGTCGCCGTTGATTTCTGGCGTGATGAACTGAATCTTCTCTATATATTCAACGAGTTTTTCTCGTCGAGGCAGGGGCGGTCCAGCGAGTATGTAGGCTTTGATCGAAGCTAATGGAATAGCTCGCAGTATTTCTGCCACCTCGCTCGGTGCAAGATTTGTTTGATCCAAAACTGCTACATGCTTGGCGAGCTGGACATTTCCCGTAATAGATTCGGTCCACGCTGCGGGTGCGTCGAATCGTTTTACAACCTGTTTCGCTTCGTCTTCATTCAATCCAAACATTGTGATAGCTAATAGATCGGGAAGTTCTGTTGAAATCGCTTCCTGTTCCGACTGATCTGACAACACCTGGAGAGCCTTGGTTCCGATTCGTAGACCCGGACTAATTGCGGCGAGTAACCCGATTTCTTCAGACATTCGAAACATTTTGACCCGATTCGATTCCGTTAGCACCAGTTCAAATTCGTTTCGAACCCGAGTTCCGCTTAGTCGATCAACGTTTGCGAGGGATTTGGAAATAAGTTCGTTTGTGCGGGAATCGATACCGAACCCAAGGCGAACCGCGTATCGCACTGCTCGGAAAATTCTAGTGGGATCGTCGATGAAACTGCCGTCGTGCAGTACTTTGATCCGTTTCCGCATGACATCGCCAAAGCCGTTCTGTGGATCGACCAGAGTTCCCCAGTCAGACCCCATCAGCGATATAGCCATGGCGTTTACCGTGAAGTCTCTTCGCTTCAGATCTTCATTGATCGATGAAACTTCAACTTCAGGAAGCGCAGCAGACTCTGCGTAGGTTTCAGATCGGGCTGTTACGACGTCGATCGATGAAACATCGGGAAATATTTCCGTAGAACTGATCTTGAACGTCAAAAACTGCGATTCGTCGGGCGAAGGCGCTCCGATCCGAGATGCGAGTTCGGCAGAGAACGCTTTGGCGTCACCTGTAACAGACAGATCAATATCGCCAGGAGTCCGGCCGAGGATCAAGTCGCGAACGATTCCACCAACGACGTATACGCCATCGACACTGTCGAGTTCGCTGGAGATATCGCGGCAGAGTCCGAACACGCGTTGGTATTCGACAGAAGATTTTGATGTGAGAAGCTGGGAAAGGTTGGGCATTTACGCTGATTACAGTGCTTGTAATCAAATACTAAGCGTTAAACCTAAATCTTTGCCTGAACGATTTGATGTAGCGTTGCTAGACTTTGTCGGAATACGCGAGGTACTAGCGAAAGAATAGTTGTTAGCAATGTCAGAAAATACTCCGGTCAAGATCGATGTCTTCATCGACTACACCTGACCATGGGTTCGACAGGCCGGCATTTGGCTGGCCACGGTGAAAAAAGAGCTCGGGGATGACCTCGAGATCAATTGGCGTAGTTTTGCTTTAGAACAGGTGAATTCCAAAGAAGGCGATGACTGGAAAGCCTGGGAACAGGGCGACGACTACGTGAGTCGAGGTCTCTGGTCACTCCGAGGTGGTATCGCAGCACGCGCCCAGGGAACAACAGCTCACAATGACTATATGGAGAAGATTCTTCACGCCAAGCACGTCGAACGCGAAGATGTACGTACTCGTGAATCGATTGTAGTTATAGCTGCTGCTGCCGACTTAGATATTGATCGATTTACGACCGTTCTCGATGATCCTGAGTCTCTCGCTCAAATTGGGATCGATCATGAAGAGGCTCTCAGTCATGGCGTGTTCGGCACTCCGACGTTCGTGTTCGAAGATGGAACAGCCGCGTTTTTAAAGATGTTCACCCCACCTGAAGAAGAATCGATGGGTGCATTCAAAGACTTCATGGGTATTGCCAGTAGCCGTAAATACTTTGGCGAACTGAAACGGCCTCAGCCACCTTGGCCACGTGGTGTCAGGGATTAGACTCAAACCCATTGCCGACATCACCACTTGAAATAGACGATCTTGAAGCGATCGAAAGTGTACTGGACGTCACGTTCATCGATCGTGATCTTCTAGTGCTGGCTCTGACTCATCAGTCATACATAAACGAACATCCTGACGAGCTCCCAGTTTCCAATGAAAGACTGGAATTTCTAGGTGATTCGATCGTCGGAATGGTTGTTGCAGATCGCTTATACGTTGGCGCTCCCGAACTGCCGGAAGGCGATCTCACGGTTCGGCGCTCACAGGTCGTTCGCAGAGAAACATTGGCGTCCGCTTCCCGATCGATAGGATTAGGTGAGTGGCTAGTGATGGGCAAAGGCGAATCGGCAGATGGAGGGAACGATCGGACATCTAACTTGGCCGACTCGTTTGAAGCCGTGGTTGGAGCGGTTTTCATCGATCAGGGATACGAACACGCTTATTCGTTCGTTACCCGGTGGTTGGGTCCATATGTCGATGAAGCGCTTCGTACCGAAACACGAAAAGACCCGAAATCGCTGTTGCAAGAACATTTACAAGGGAACGGGAGCAAACCTCCTCGGTATCGTCTAGTCTCGGAGTCTGGCTTGCCAAGCGATGTCGTATTCACGATGGAAGTCGTAATTGATGACGAAGAAATTGCATCAGGCACGGGATCTAGGAAAATTGATGCAGAACGAGAAGCTGCTGCCAAAGCACTAAAAATACTCGAATCTAACTCAGACGAGTAACTTTCGATACATATAACGGCTAGATCATTGAAAAGAGGAACCGACACTGTTCGGCGTATTTAAAAAGAAAGAAAAAACTGCTGAAAGCTCGGCCAAGACAGGATCAGCCTGGCGAGGTCGACTTGGTGGAATTTTTAGTCGTTCGAATATTGATGACGACTTTTGGGACGAACTCGAAGAAGCGCTAGTTATTTCTGACGTTGGCGTGAACACGACGATGAGTCTGATCGACGATCTTCGTAACGTAGTCAAGGAAGAATCGATCAAGGAACCAGATCAAGTTCGAGTACGAATGCGTGATCTAATCGCTGAAATGCTCACTGATTCGACGAACGTTGAGCCAATTCCGGCTGATGAACCAGTGGTTTTACTGGTGGTAGGTGTAAATGGAGCGGGCAAAACAACATCGATTGCAAAAATCGTTGACGTGGCCAAGGCTGAAGGCAAGAACGTAATGCTCGCTGCTGCAGACACATTTCGCGCTGGAGCAATCGAGCAGATTCAAATATGGGGCGAGCGGCTCGACGTGCCAGTGATAGCGCAAGCTGCCGGAAGTGACCCTGGGGCTGTCGTATTCGATGCTCTAAATGCCGCAAGGGCACGCGATGTTGATCTATTGATAATTGATACGGCCGGTCGACTTCACACTACGCACAACTTAATGGAAGAACTTCGCAAGGTTCGAGGAATTGTAGAAAAGAACGGTTCAGGATTTACAGAGCGAATCATGCTGGTTATCGACGGCACAACCGGACAAAACGGGATGATTCAAGCTAAATCGTTTACTGAAGCAGTCAACTGCAACGGGGTGTTTCTTACGAAGCTGGACGGCACAGCAAAGGGTGGTGTTGCGCTCGCTATCGCTGGGGAACTGGGATTGCCGATCTGGTTCATTGGAACTGGAGAGAAGTCGTCTGACATGTCGGCGTTCGATTCAGACGCCTTCGCGTCAGCCCTTCTACCGGAACCGACTAGCTAGCTTTGAAGTACCACTTCACCAACTAAATGCTGCAAGCAATCGCAACAATAATCACGGTCGAGCTTATCGGCCTCGCCGCGTTCCCGATTGTTGCACGTGCATTCCCGATCTTGGCCGATCGTGGTTGGGCGATTTCAAAGCCAATCGGAATGCTGTTCATCGCCACAGCCGTGTGGTTGTTGTCGTACACCAAGCTAGTTCCGAACGATCCATTGAGCTGGTGGGTTGTCTTGGTAGTGCTCGCTTTAGTAAGCGTTTGGTTTCTTCGGACTGATTTACCGCAACTGCGGCGAGCAGTAGTTAGACGCTGGCGAATAATCGTCGCTGTCGAAATCGTGTTTATTCTTTTTTTCGTTATGTTTCTCTCGATGCGGGCATTCGACCCCGCTGCATCAGGTACAGAAAAACCAATGGACCTGATGATGCTGACAGCGGTGATGACCGCCGAGCACGCCCCCCCAGAGGACTTATGGCTCGCCGGCGAACCAATCGCTTACTACTATTTCGGATACTGGATATACGGCGGCGTGAACTCAATGGCAGGGAGTTTGGCGTCGATAGCTTTCAACGTCGGAATGGCTCTCGTGGCAGGGCTAGGAGCCAGTGTTGCGTTTTCGCTAGCTGTGACGTTCGTTCGACGAGACGGCGGCTCATTGAAACCATCTCTGATTGCCGGAGGCGTCTCGGCATCATTGCTACTGCTGGTATCAAATCTGTCGGGTTTATGGACTCTACTCGATATCACCAAGATTGCTCCGATTTGGTTACTGGACTGGTACCACGGAAACGGATACGAGCGGATAGATCGAGTCGCTAGCTGGCGTCCTGATGATCATTGGTGGTGGTGGAATAGCTCAAGAATCATCAACACGTTTGATGATGCTGGGAACGGAGTCGACTTCACGATCACCGAGTTCCCATTTTTCAGCTTCCTGTTGGGAGATTTTCACCCGCATTTGATGTCGATTCCGTTCGTACTCACGGGGCTCACTGTTCTCACTTCATTGTTCCTAATGCACAAAGCGATTTCATTCAAAATACTGCGGAAGAACGTGCCTGCTGCGGTGATAACTGCATTGGTGATCGGTGCATCTGGTTTCATAAATTTCTGGGACGTTGGGCTACTGCTTCTGTTGTCGATGGGGTTGGTTGTCGCAGGTTGGGTTTCGCTGCGTAAACCGGGGCTGAAATCGATATTATTAGCGGGGGTACCGATGATGTTTCTATGGGTCATCGGGATATTGGTGTATTCACCGTTTTACTTCGTAACAGCTGAGAGTCAAGTTCAATGGCCGCCGCTTGCTCCCGTGAAATACGGCTCGCGTCCTATCCATCTTTTGTCGATCTGGTCTCTATTGATTGTTGTCTCAGCCCCAACTGCGATTCTTATTGTGAGTCGCTACACCAACATCGCCGTTCGAATGTTGGCCGGTAACAAATCCCTAGATGAACGAGAAAGTCATTTCTTTTGGCGCCCGGCCTGGATTACGGCTGGGGTGCTGACCGGCGGACCTTGGCTAATTTGGGCGGTCACGCATCTGGCGTTCAATGAATCTGCCAATGCATCTGACATCGTGTCGAGACTTCCAGTAACCGCCGTTTTAGGCGTAGCGGCAGCGACTCTTATCGCAGTGCTGTTGACGCGTGCACGGCGTGGTGCTGACGACGGCAGTCACTTCGTAGCAATGCTTGGTGCGCTTACGCTTTACTTATTTTTCGCGGCTGAACTGTTCTTCGTTCACGATCTGTTCGGTAATCGAATGAACACGGTGTTCAAGTTCTACTATCAAGCTTGGATAGTTCTTTCTGTTGTAGGTGGGTATGGAAGCTACGTGTGGCTGAAGAACCACTCGCTATTAGTCGGGCGAAAGAAACTTCTAAGCAGAACCGCACTGGCTATAGTTGCCGTACTAGCACTCAGTTCGGTTTATTTTCCCGTAGCAGCTGCCGTTGCCAAAACGACGTCATCAGGATTAGGTCCGAATCTCGACAGCTTGAGCTATATGGAGTCTAAGGACTCGGATGAACTAAATGTAATAAATGACCTCAGGGAAATTGCTGATTCAGATGACGTACTGGTCGAAGCCATTGGGGATAGTTATTCCGAGTACTCTCGGATTTCTGGTTCATCCGGAGTTCCTGCAGTTATCGGTTGGGCATTTCACGAAAGGCAATGGCACGGTACCGACGAGCTGTTCGCTGATCGGGAAGAGGATGTTCGAACGATCTATACGACTAGAGATACTGAAGAACTTCAAGCATTGATCGACAAATATGGCATTACATTTGTTGTCTTAGGCCCTCGGGAAAGATCAACCTACTCCAACATTGTGGCGGGAATGTTCGATAGGCTTGGTGACCGCATTATTAAGCGCGGTTTGTACACCGTGTTCAGCATCGATTAACTACATTTGACGACAGATAATCCTTCAACAGAATCTTCAGATATTGTCCTGTCCAACGACGGAGTTTGGGTCGATGGTCAGTGGGTGACCGGGGACGCCGCTCGTGCCATTCCAAAAAGACCTATTGCACCTGACCTAACCGAGAAACAATCGCGATCCCTAAAAGGTTTTACTATTCCGTTTCGGATCGAGTTCTCGATCTACACGGGTTTGGTTCTAATCGCTCTCGCTATGAGGCTTTACGATCTCGGGGGCCGAGCGGTTCATCACGACGAGAGCCTGCACGGGTATTTCGCATATCAACTGTTCAATGGCGGTGGATATGATCACAATCCGCTGATGCATGGAATGTTCCTGTTCCAATCCGTAGCTACCTCGTTCTTCCTGGTCGGCGACAGTGACTTCTCACTTAGACTACCTATGGCTCTATTCGGGACGGGTCTTGTCCTAGTTCCGCTGCTTCTAAAGCCGCGAATAGGTCAATTTGGCGCGCTGATAGCTGGATTCATGCTCGCGTTCTCGCCATCGATTCTTTACTACAGTCGATTCGCCCGAAACGACATCTTCATGGCGGTGTTCACATTGGCTCTCGTCGGAGTCATGTGGCGATACATCGACGAGCGTAAAAATCGTTGGCTATACATCGGTGCCGGATTAGTTGCCATAGGATTCGCCACTAAAGAGACTCAGTACATCGTTGTTGCGTTGCTCGGTGCGTTCCTGGTTACTCAGGTATGGAAAGAAATTCGCGATTGGTTGTACGCACGTCGATCACTTGCAGAATTTAGTCCTGAAGCATCATTTTTGGTGTTGCTGGCCACTTTGAGTCTGCCGCTATTGGCCGCTGGTGTTGCTGTATTTCAAGGTGTTTTGGGCGTGGTGCTGGCAGCGGAAGATGGCACTACAGGTGTCCCAACAGGAAGCCCCGATGGAGCAGGTTGGATTGTAGCAATTGGCATTAGCGCAGCATTCCTTACAGCGTCGTTGGCGGCAGGTTGGTACTGGAACAAACGGGTGTTCCTAGCTGCATTCGCCTCATTCGCACTTGTCTTTGTTTTGTTGTTCACGAATTTCGGTTCAAACCCTGCCGGAGTAGGCAGCGGGGCATGGCAGTCACTCGGATATTGGCTTGCTCAACATGATGTAGCTCGTGGAAATCAACCTTGGTATTACTACTTCACCATTGGCGCTATCTACGAGTTCATGCCGTTCGCAGTAGCGACCGGCGCTGCCTTGTATTACGGATTTAAATCAGGGCTTCGTCCTTGGATTTTTATCGTGCTGATCGCTGGTGCGATGGTTGTGTTGGCAAACGACGCCTTAAGTTTCGAAAAAGGACTCGTCCAAGGCGCTGAACAAGATGTTCTTAGCTACATCGGTCAACTAGCGTTACTGACGGTGTATAGCTCTGCAATTGCGCTGACTCTTGTAATAAGAACCACTAAGTTCAACAAATTCTTATTCTTCTGGACCGTCGGGACGTTCATCGCTTACACGCAGGCCGGCGAGAAGATGCCGTGGTTACTAGTGAACATAGCTTTACCCGCGGTGATACTCGCAGCCAGCACGCTCAACGACATCATCATGTCGATCGACTGGCGTAACGCTTGGCGACATAGCGCAGGACTGGCAATTGTTGGTGTTCCGTTGTTCTTCCTGATGCTTTGGAAGATCGTGTTCCATGACCTTGGTGAAGGGTCGCGCCAATTTGCCGCTGCCTGGGCGATATTGGCTGTTCTTGGCCTACTACTGCTTGGACTCCAAGTCTTGGGCTCGAGAATAGGTCGGTCACAGGCACTCGGTATCGTAGGACTTTTGACTGTCGTGATTATGTTTGGATTCACGTTTCGTGCCGGATGGATCGCAAGCTTCGAAAATGGCGATATTCCAGTTGAAATGCTCGTGTACACGCAGACAGCACCCGACATACATAATTTGGCTAAAGATATCGAGCAGACAGCCATTCTTTCGGGCGATCGTTACGAGATTAAACTCGCAATCGATATCCGCGATGCATATTC
>Ga0209403_10002648_pt1 | contig 21133 bp, 20 predicted proteins | sample ArcticOcean_MG_C_8_FD_187440 | JGI IMG/M metagenome (GOLD analysis project Ga0209403, IMG submission 187440) | Marine microbial communities from western Arctic Ocean - ArcticOcean_MG_CB11_86 (SPAdes) (version 2) | ecosystem: Environmental > Aquatic > Marine > Oceanic | place: Arctic Ocean... | reverse complement strand
ATGCCAGACCAAGATGATACCATATATTACCGTGAAGTGTACTTAGAGGAATATTTTTTGCATTTGGCAAACCATCAGGTTCTATTTGATCTGTTTTCTGATCAATTAATTGTACTGCTTTTTCAAAATCACTTATTGCATTATCATATTGACGGGTAGAAATGTATCTATGACCCCGGTGACGATAAAAACGAGCATCATTAGGATGGGTTTTTATTCCTAAGGTAAAAAGTTTAATAGCTTCTTTATAGTACCCCATATAAGCTGTTCTACGCCCATACCAAATTAGAGCTTCAGCATTATTTTGATTATCAAAATAGGTGATTTGTGCTGATTTAAATTGATCAAATGATTTTCCTTTTTTTATTTCGGGACTTCTTAGCGTATCCCCTAATAGTGTTATTGTTTCTATGGTTTGAGTAGGATTAATATGATTTTTTGAATTTTGATAAGAATCACAAGAAAATAAAGCAAGAGAGATAGATAAGAAGATAAGCCTATTCATATATCTAATTTAAGAATTTATTCTTTCGGAACATCTACTCTTATACTATCAATGGCATCTATAATATCAGATACAACACGCGTACTGTTATTGGTAAGAACAATGTAGCCACTTTTAGTCTCAATTTCATTAAATAAATAAGTTGCAAATCCAACCCATCCGCCAGAATGAAAAACAGTTTTAGGTATTGTTTCGTCTTCAATGAACCATCCAAAGCCATATGTTGTCTTTTCACCATTATTGAGTGTTCCCCAAGACCAGGCTTCATCTAAATATTCTTTTGGAAGAACTTTATAATTTACCAGTGCCATATTCCATTCGTACAAGTCATTTAATGTAGAGTATATTCCTCCGTCTCCTCTTACATCATTAACAATATGATAGTCATTTAGCTTATAGTCTTTGTTAAATACCCATTGATTTAGTTCTTTTTGATAACCAAATACACGGTTAGGCATATTAGGGTCATTACCTTCTTGATAATTATAGAGTGTTGTGTTACTCATTCCTAAGGGTTCAAAAATATTCTCCTTTAAAAAATCTCGGAAGTGTTCCTTTGAAACTTTTTCTACGATTGAGGCTAAAACTATATACCCTGTATTGCTATATTCCCATTCTTCTCCAGGTTGAAAATTAAGCTTTGGATTAGTATCGTAAAAAATGTCTAAGATTTCGTTATTACCCAGGATATATCGTTTAGTTGATTTTTGAGGCACAAAATTTTCTTTTATTATTTCTATATAATCGGCAAGTCCAGAGGTATGGTGTAGTAAATGTTTTATTGTAATGTTATCGTGTGGAAAATCCGTTAATATAGTATTGACTTTTTGGTCATAGTCTAAATTACCTGCTTGTTTAAGCTTCATTATAGCTACACCTGTGAATTGCTTACTTACTGATGCTAAACGAAATTGAGAATTTAAGGTTAAAGAATCTATTGGGTCAATAGAACTCAAACCATCTGAACTTTGAAAAACGATTTCTCCGTTTTCATAAACCAAAATATTACCAGTCGTAAATCCCTTTGATTTCATATCTGAAATGAATTTAGCGTACTGATTTACTTTAGAATTTGTTAATTCAAAAGTTTGAGAAAAAGAAAAAGTAAATGATAGTAGTGCAATAAAGGTTAATAGTATTTTTTTCATTCAACTAATTTAAGAACTTTAGTCGCAACCTTGTCCATACCATACATCTTTAACCTTATAGTCTTCTCCATATTCAACTATTTTTATTTTGTAGTCCTCACCATATTCAACAACTTTCCATTTACCAACCTTATCTTCACCATACCTCACATATTTTATCCTTAGATCCTCACCATATTTTACAAATTTTACTTTATAATCTTCTCCATATTCAACAAATTTAATTTTACCATACAAATGACATCCTCTATTATTTTCTGGTTGAGAGAAACTAAAAATTAATAAAAAAGAAAAAACAATACTTTTCATAACCATTAAGTTATTGTGATTATTTTTTTCATATCTCTAATGTAAAAAAAAAACCCTTAATTAGAGGGAATATTTTACTAACTTATAAAACAAAAACTATTTATGAAAAATTTACTTTTTTTACTATCTATACTATTTACATCCCACTCTTTCTCACAAGCTCATATTGGGGTAATGGGGGGATATGACTTAGATAATGATCATTCTCAAATTGGGGTAGGTCTAAACTATATGTTACTTCCAAAAGTTTCGCTTGGGGGTATGGTAATGATCTCTGACCTGGAATCAAATAGCAAGACGATGTTAATGTTAAATGGTAAATATCATTTTGAAAAGATTTCTTTAGTTGTAGGAGTTATGAATATGGAAATGCATGATATGGACATGAGTATGAACATGAACATGACATCAATGTATGGTTCTGATGAAAGAGAGACTGAACCATATTTTGGTATTGAGTATAAACCATTTAAAAATAATAAGCTCAAGGTGTATTTTAATTATTCAGATATGATGAAATCCATCGGTTTAATGCTCCCAGTTTTTAATTTAGGAAGTAAAATGCATATGAATCATTGATCTACTCTATAATAATTTCTTACTATAAGTTTTTTACATTAGAATTATGAAAAAAATACTTTTAATCACTGTATTTCTTCTTCTTACATCATGCTCAAATAATGATATTATAACTTGGGAAAATTACGATGAGAAATTAGAAATTATTAATAACTCTACTCATGAAATTTCTAGAATGAGATATAAAAGAATTCAATCTTTAAACTCTGATAAGAATAAAATATTTAGCCCTTTTTATCCATTTTTAAAATCATATGATTTAGCTTATCATGAATCAATAAAGGAGTTTATTGTAAACAAGGATATTTTTACAATACAGACATATATTTCTGAAGATAAATTTTCTTATGAAGACTTAGTTAAATTTTTTATTTATCGGATATACAAACATGAATTAGATAAGAATTTATATCTAAATGCAATTATATCGCTTAATCCAAATGTAATTAATGAAGCCAGAGAACTTGATAAAAAAGTACAAAAGGATAACTTATTATATGGCATTCCAATACTAGTAAAAGATAATATTAATGTTAAAGACTTAACTACAACAGCAGGTGCATCAGTATTTATAAATAATTATGTGGACAATAATGCATTTGTAATAAACCAATTGAAAAAAAACGATGTACTTATTCTTGGCAAGCTTAATATGAGTGAGTGGGCATATTATTTTTGTAGACCATGTCCTGTTGGATACAGTTCATTAGGAGGACAAACACTAAATCCTTATGGAAGAAAAATATTTGAATCTGGAGGTTCTAGTTCAGGAAGCGGAGTATCTGTTGCAGCAAATTATGCATTAGCATCATTAGGATCTGAAACATCTGGTTCAATATTATCACCATCATCAAAAAACTCATTAGTTGGATTAAAAGCTACAATAGGCAGCTTAAGTAGATCTGGAATTGTTCCAATATCAAGTTTTTATGACACATCTGGTCCTATGACAACTAACGTATATGATAATGTGCTATTATTTAATGCAATGATTGGATACGATAAAAATGATGAACAAAGTTATGAGGCTAATAGAATTAACATAAACGAAATGTTAGATTTTAATACATCCAATATTAAAGTTGGTTTATCTAATATATATAATAACGACTCTCTTATTTATAATGCTTTACAGGATTTAAAAAAAATAGGTGTTAAAAGTGTTTTTTATGAATCAAACCCTTACTCTCTTCCTGATTTTAGAAATATTTTAACTTCAGATATGAAAAGAGATCTTCCTAAATATATTTTAGATTATGGAAATAAAAGTTTAACTGTTAAAAATATAAGAGATATAGTAGACTTCAATAATAAAGATACATTTCTTCATGCACCATATAATCAAATCCTATTTAAAGAAATATTAAATGATTCAACTACAAACAGAAAGCTTGAGGAAATGAAAGAAGAAACAAGATCTAAGGCAGCTGACTATTTAAATAAAATCATGAAGGATAAGAATTTTGATATTTTTGTTTCAGTTGATAATAGCATGGCTGGTATTGCTGCTGCTGCTCATTTCCCTGCATTAACTATTCCAATGGGGTACAGAAAAAATGGTCAACCAAAAAATATTACTTTTATAACTAGGTCAAATAATGAGCAATTATTATATAATCTAGGTTTCCATTATGAAAGAGTTTCTATGCGAAGGAAAACACCTGATATTTACAGATAAAACGAAACAATGGAAATAGAAATAAATGTCATTTATAAGGAATCTTATAGATCTTCTGATGAATATTTAACATAAGAAAATTTTGTTCCATCAGGATTCCAAGAATTAACATTTATAGTCCCTTGTCCACCATAAAAAATATCTGTTAAATCTGTCACTTTTTTAGTATTCAAATTAATCAGCCTTAGTTTTACATTTTTTCCAAATGGATGAAGTTGCTTCTGATCTTCTATATAGCTAATTATTACTGCTAAATCATTTTTTGGAGATATATGTGGAAACCAATTTGAATATTTGTCAAAAGTTATTTGTTCTGCATCAGATCCTTTACTATTCATTCTCCATATCTGCATTTTACCACTTCTATATGAATTGAAGTATATATACTTACCATCAGGTGAATATTCTGGACCATCATCTAGTCCATCCTCAAATGTTAATCTAACTTCAACTCCTCCTTCGGAATTTAACTTATATACATCATAATTCCCGTCTCTTTCAGCACAATAGACTATATACTTACCATCCGCTGATACACCATGCCAATATGATGGAGAAAATTTAGTAAGTAATTTTGGGCTGCCTCCAGCTAATGGAATACTATAAATATATGATGAGTGACCTTGAATTTCTTTTTTACCAGATGAAAAAAATAAAAATTTTCCATCAAATGAAATACCATGATCATTATTTAATTTATCTAAATTACCTGTATTGATTACTCCTAAATTGTTACCCTTAAGATCATATTTTTCTAGTTTACCTTGACTATTTATATATAGATAATTTCCGTCTTTGGACCAATTGGGAGCTTCAAAATGTCTTTCCTCCTTAAATAAAAGAGTGGATTTTTTGCTATCTAAATCATAAACATACAATGAGCTTATTATTTTTTTGTCCTGAGGAATTTGACAAATCAAAAATTGAGAGCATAAAAAATAGAATAAAAGATTTTTCATTACCTCAATTTAGCTAAATTAGATAAATTAAGTAATAAGTGTAGAAGATAAATATTATGAACCTTTTCAAATGCCTAATACTAATATTGTTAATATTTAGCTGCTCTTCCCATAAAGATTATGACATTTTAATCAAAAATGGAACAATTGCGGATGGATCAGGAAACCCTGCCTATATAGGATCTGTTGGTATTAATGCAGACACAATAGCAGCTGTTGGAAAGCTAAAGGCAACTGGGAGATTAGAAATAGATGCTACAGACTTAGTAGTAGCACCTGGTTTTATAAATATGCTTTCCTGGGCAACCGAATCATTAATACAAAATGGTAGATCCGAAAGTGATATTATGCAAGGTGTTACATTGGAGGTTTTCGGTGAAGGATGGTCTATGGGGCCATTAAATAAAAAATTAAAAAAGGAATTACAGTTGCCAACAGAACAAGGCGATATTAAATATGATATAGATTGGAATACACTCGACGAATATTTACAATCATTAGTAAGGCGTGGTATTTCACCAAATGTTGCTTCATTTATTGGCGCAACTACAGTAAGAATTAATCATATAGGCTATGAGAACAGAGCGCCAACTGCTGAAGAATTGACCTCTATGAAGCAAATGGTAAAAGAAGCAATGGAAGATGGTGCTCTTGGTGTTGGATCATCATTAATTTATGCTCCTGCTTTTTATTCAAGTACTGAAGAATTGATTGAATTAAGTAAAGTCGCATCAGAATATAATGGTCTTTATATTTCACACATGCGCAGTGAAGGAAATCGTTTATTACAAGGCATAGATGAATTAATAACCATTGCAAATGAGGCGGATATTCGAGCAGAGATCTATCACTTAAAGATGAGTGGTAAAGAAAATTGGAATAAATATGATGAAGTTGTCAAAAAAATTGATTCAGCAAGGACATCCGGTTTAAGTATAACAACAAATATGTATACTTATATTGCCGGAGCAACAGGGTTAGATGCCTCCATGCCTCCCTGGGTTCAAGAGGGTGGTTACGAAAAATGGGCGGAGCGTTTACAAGATTCCAAAATTCGCTCTAGGGTTTTAAAAGAAATGACTAATCCAACTGATGAATGGGAAAACTTAATGTACTCTGCAGGAACTCCAGATAATTTATTATTAGTTGGCTTTAAAAATGATAGCTTACGACATTATACAGGGAAAACTTTAACTCAGGTGGCTGAAATACACGGCAAATCACCTGAAGAGACTGCGATGGATTTAGTAATTGCAGACGGTAGTCGGGTTGGTACCGTTTACTTTTTAATGTCAGAAGAAAACATAAAAAAACAAGTAGCATTACCATATATGAGTTTTGGATCAGACGCCTCCTCATTAAGTCCTGAGGGAGTATTTCTAAATTCAAGCACACACCCTAGAGCTTATGGAAACTTCTCAAGATTATTAGGAAAGTATGTAAGGGATGAACAAATAATTTCTATTGAAGAAGCTGTTAGAAAATTAACCTCATTACCAGCTTCTAATTTAAAAATTAAAAAACGAGGTAGTTTGAGTAAAGGTTATTTTGCAGATTTAGCCATTTTTAATCCTGAAACAATTCAAGACCATGCGACTTTTGCTAAACCACATCAACTATCAACCGGAATGATACATGTATTTGTAAATGGTGAGCAAGTGCTTAAAAATGGTAAACATACTGGTGCTATGCCTGGAAGGGTAGTTAGAGGACCCGGGTATAAAAAACCTCAATAATATTTTTTATAATATATACTAATCATCTATGCTTTTCTCCGTGGGCTTCTTTTTCTTTTTTAAACGTAAAGATTTCTTATAGTCTCTTAAATCATTTCTTATCCTTCTCTTTTCTAATCTATTTTTAAGCTCTCGCATTTTTCTCTCAACTCTAAGCTGCTTCTTTTTTTTCTTTCTTGCAGCAACCATTTCAGCATAAGATGACCATCCAAGTTCTCTTGCAGCTGTTTCTTTCACCCTATCTGTTAATTTATCAAATTCAGATTCATCAAGAGCTCTCTGCCCATTATTTCTAAATTCTTTGGCCATTTTGCTCCAATCATCTATGTTGGCCCTCTTATCTCCAGTATATCCATAACCTATTTGACTGAATGTAAGTTGAATAGTTAAAACAGTAATTAAAAAAAATAATAGAGCTTTTTTCATATCCCTAATGTATTAAAAAACTTCTTAATTAAATGGAATATTTAATACCTTAGTTTATGGTTATAATAATTTTAATTGCATTATCATTAATAATGGGGTTTTTAGGTCGCTATGTAGCAATGGAGAAGAATAGAAGTGCAGCAGAAGGATTTTGGATAGGATTTCTATTTAGTATCTTAGGCATAATAATTATTGCCTTATTACCTACAAAAGAAAAAAAATCTGAATTAGACTAAAACCTTTAAAAATGAAAAAAATTAAGAGAAAAAAATGTGGTTGTGGAAACACAAAAAATTCAGAAGGATATTGTGATGGATCACACCATAATAAATTGTAAAGAGATTGTAATTTAATTATTGATTTTAAAAATTAGGGCTAAACTCATAATTATTATGGAATTCTTCAAGAAAATTTATTACTTCCTCTTTTGTATCGGCAATTTTAAATAATTCTAGATCTTCTTTATTAATGTTATTGTTTTCTAAAACAAGAGTTTCTTTTATCCAATCAACTACTCCTCCCCAATATTTAGAACCCACTAAGATAATTGGAAACTTTTCAGTTTGTTTGGTTTGAATTAAGGTTGCTGCTTCAAAAACTTCATCTAAGGTTCCAAATCCACCAGGCATAACAACAAATCCTTGGGAGTATCTAATAAACATAACTTTTCTAACAAAGAAATAATCAAATTTTAATAGTTTGTCTATGTCTATAAACTCGTTAGGTACTTCAAAAGGTAGATCTATACATAAACCAACAGACTTACCTTTATTCTTGTTAGCACCTTTATTAGCAGCTTCCATAATACCAGGTCCTCCACCTGTTATAACCCCATAACCCCTACTAACAATTTCAGATGCAATTTCTTCCGCAAGTTTATAATATTTATTATCAGGTTTCGTTCTAGCAGATCCAAAGATAGATATAGAAGGACCTATGGCATGTAATGTTTTATATCCATCTACAAACTCACTCATTATTTTGAATATAGACCAAGAGTCATCTTTCTTAGTAAATTTCCATTTTTTATTTTCATCTTCTTTCATAGTTAATTTTTATTCTAAGTTAGTTCTTATTACAGGAAGTACTATTATTCTAATTTAATTTGATGGTTATATTTTTATCTATCAAGCCAAGCTTAACAAACCGGTCTATTAAAAAATCTGCATACCTTATAAAACCTAAATCTGTAAAGTGAACACTATCAACCGTTCCTTCATGGTCATCTCCAAGAGCATTTGTGCTCTCGATATAATATATATTACTAAAACCATCATCAATCATTTTTACATATTCTGCCTTTAAGGTCTCATTCTTTTGATTAATTATTGCTTTATCATCGAGATCTAAAGCTGACCTATCATATATAAAGCTCTCAACAAAAATTATTGGGGTTTTTGAGTGTTTTTTACGTATTGTCTTAACTAAAGGAATTGTTCTATCTGCGACCTGCTCTGAAGACATATTTGGCAAACATTCAATAACATATAACAATGGATCAGATTCAGAGATCAATTCATTTATTGGTTGCTCCATCATACCATTTCCACTAAACCCAAAGTTTATGACATCAGTATTTAGTTTTCTTGAAATAATGTTTGTATGAGCCATCCCTGGACGACTAGCACAACAACCTTGAGTAATACTCGTTCCATAGAATATTATGGGCTTAGAGTTGTTTTTAGACGGTTTTTTAATCTGACTATTTGAGTCAATACCTACTTCAATACTTATTACTCCATCATATAGAGGTAAAAACATTTTAAACTCTCTCATTTCATTTGACATATTTTGCATCAACATGAATTCATTTTCAATCCCACTTGGCAGAGCTGTGTTTAAGTATTGAAAATTACCATTATTGTTAAAGTATAAATCAACCCCTTTAATTCCTGTTTCTGGCATATGATTCATTTTATTATTATTTAGAACAGTCCATTTAACACTAATAGTACTAGTGTTAGATAAAAATCTAATTGACATGCCTGCTGAAGATTTAGATAAATTCCAAACAGGTTTCCTTACAATATTTTTTAAAGAAATTGGCAGTCTATCATAACGGTTTTCTTTAAGAGAATCTGCAATTTCAGTGCCTTCAAGTAAAAAATAATCTTTACCATAGTATTTTAAATCAGCTAACTTTTGTGAACTTCCTAAAGTAGCGGTAAATAAAAATAATATTAGCAGGATATTTTTCATATTCTAATTAAAAAATCTATCGAAAAATTCATAGCATATAAATTAATTACTTTTAAAGATACTTTAACTAATAAAAAGGTTGTGAAAAAATTAATTTTAATTCTGTTTATAGCTCTTAGCTATATGGGGTATTCTCAAGAATCAAATCTGAAATTTCATAATTTATTCAACTCTGAAGAAAATCCAGAGGTTTCTTGTTACAGAATCCCTTCAATAATTACTACTATGAATGGGGATTTAATTGTTGCAATTGATGAGAGAGTTCCATCATGTGGGGATTTGAAATGGAGTAGAGATATTAATATTGTGATTAGAAGAAGTAATGATGGTGGAGATACTTGGTCACCAATTGAGCGAGTTGTTGATTATCCATTAGGCAGGTCGGCTTCAGATCCTTCAATGATTTTCGATAGAATAACTAATAAGATTTTTTTATTTTACAACTATATGGACCTTGACAATGAAAAAGACATTTATTATTTAAAATATGTTACAAGTTCAGATAATGGTATGACATGGTCTAAGCCAGTTGATATTACTAACCAAATTTCTAAACCAGGTTGGGAAAATGATTTTAAATTTATTACTTCTGGAAGGGGGATTCAAACAAAAAAAGGGGATTTGTTACATTGTCTGGTAAATCTTCAAAATGGCACTCATGTTTTTGGAAGTAAAGACCATGGAAAAACATGGTTTTTAACAGAAACACCTGTACAACCTGGTGATGAATCCAAAATAGTAGAGTTAAAAGATGGAACATGGATGGTAAATTCAAGAGCTAATAGTGAAGGGATTAGATATTCTCATATTAGTTCTAATGAGGGGAAAGACTGGTTAACTAGGCAGGAAAATGACTTGATTGATCCTGGATGTAATGCAAGTTTTATAAAATATAATTATGGGGAATATAAAAGAAAAGCCCTGCTAATTTTATCGAGCATAAACAATTCGAAAATAAGAAAAGAAATTGTCGTTAGGTACAGTTTAGATGAAGGAGAAAATTGGTCAAAACCAAAAATAGTATATAGTGGCGAGGCAGCTTATTCATCGATGACTATATTAAAAAATGGAGAAATTGGATTGTTTTTTGAAAAAGATAATTATTCCAAAAATGTTTTTACATCATTCTCATTAAAGTGGTTACTTGATTAGGTAATTAAACTATTATAAAACTGAACAAATTAGACACCTATAAAAAAGGATGTAAAATGAATAAACTTTTTAAGTTTAATCAATAAAAGACAAAATTAATTAACTTAAGATATAATGGATATTTTATTTTTTATACGGTCAATAATTTTTCTTGTAGGTGGTTTAGTTTCCATTATTTTTCGTAAAGAACTTAATAATTTTAAGAATCGCCACATAGTGCCTTTATTAATTAGATTAGGCTTTAAAAGCAAGGTAAAAAATGAAATAAAAACTTATTATCAATTAGGAATTGTCTTTATTCTAATTTCAGTAATTCTATTTATTGTATCAATTACTCTTTAAAAAACACCTGATATTTATAGATAAAAATTTACCTTCTTTTTTCTTTGATTATCTCTCTTCTTGTTTTTGAAGTTGAAAAATTAAAAATTTTTACTATTCCATCTAAAAAGCTCGTTGAGTTTTTTGAAGGTCTATATAGTTTTGTTTTTAATCCCATAATATAAATATATTAAAAAAATGATATTCTATATTAAGAATTAGACTCTAATCAAAGTCTTCTTCCCATTTTTTAAATAAAGCTGTTAGTGAAGCTTTAAATCTTTTATAATTTTTATTGTTAGTTAACGTCCAACCTGTTTCAGCATAAGCAGCAATTCTTGGAAATGTTTGACTATAGACTTCTTTTTTAGTTGGTGTCCATTCCCCCCACATTTGAGTCCCTAAGCCTAAAATTTGTTCAGCTTCTTCTTTTGTAAATCCATCAGGTATAGGATTAAAACTATATGCTTTATTTAGATCAATTTGCTCGTATGTATAATCTAAATAGGTGTAATTATGGTCAGAATTTACTAAATCATGTCCTGCATCAATAGCTATCTTTAAGTTTTCAAGGTCACCTTTCCAGAAATGGATAATTGCATTTTTTGAAAGTTTTATAGTAGTGTCATCTTCATTATTTCCCCAATAATGTAGGTTATTACCCATAATTTCATTCCATCCCATCATACGTTTTCCTAAGACAGAATTAATGTAATCAGAAACATTGTTAGTGAAATGCACTTGAACATCACTGTAATTTTCTAATTGATTTTTTTTCATAAGAGCTTTAACATCTTCATTAGTTTTCCATAGATCATATTTCGCTTCATCTCCGCCAATATGTATTATATCCCCGGGGAATAAATCTGAAACTTCTTTCAATACATCTTGAATAAATGTTATTGTTTTTGGACTTGCAGGATTAAATATAACTTTTCCAACACCAAACCTTTCTGGAACCTTAATAGGTTGTGTTGAAGATCCTAAGAGGGGGTAACTTGCAATTGCAGCTGATGCATGGCCTGGCATAGCTATTTCTGGAACAATTGTAATATTCAAATTCTCAGCATAAGCTACAATTTCTTTAATATCATCTTGAGTATAAAAACCTTCATGTGGGACACCATCAAAAACTTCACTACCCCATTTTTTTCCTTGATAATTAATTTGTGTACTATCTCTTTTAGAACCAATCTGTGTTAAAAGTGGATATTTTTTTATTTCTATTCTCCATCCAGCATCATCTGTCAAATGCCAGTGAAAAACATTCATTTTCAAATGTGCCATTTCATTTAATATAGATTTCACAACTTCTTTTCCTTGAAAATATCTGCCTTCATCGAGCATGTATGCTCTCCATTTAAATTGTGGCTTATCTATAATTTCAAGTTCTTGTACCACTCCTAATTTCGTTAATTGAATTAAGGTCTGGATACCATAAAATGTTCCTGCTTTAGTATTCGATAAAATAGATATCTTATTATTTTTTGCTATTAATTGGTAACCTTCGTCACCCAATGTATCGAGTTTTGACTTTTTAAATACAACTTTTACCCCTTTGTTATTTGGTATATTATTCAGAAGAAGTTGCTCTTTCAAATAACTACTGTAAATTCCATTAGATACATTTAATCCTTTACCTAAGTTTATTGTGTTTTTTTGTAAAAAGATTTGATTTGGGTATGGTAATAAATGAGTTTGTGGATCAACAGAAATATCATTGGACTGATTACAACTAATGATCAAAAAAAATAATAGCAGTAGTCTTTTCATAAACCTATCTATAAAGAATTATTCTTTTAAAATCAATTATACCATCAACTGGTTTAATTCTCTTTAAACTTAAAAAATCTGATTTTTTTGTCAAGTATATTGAGTCTGTTTTAAGAATTGTAAAGTTTTTTAGATATGATTCAATTCTTTCAACTCTGTCATTTTCCATACCTCGTAACTGAGATTCAAATATCTCATCAACAGTTACTTTTGTTTTTGAAGCGTTGGATGATATTAATATTTGGCTACCTAAACTTTTTTTACTTGAAGTGTGGTAAATATCCATTTTGTAAAAACCATCTTCATAAACTTCTATCGGCCAATAAATTGAATCATTTTCTTTCAAATTAGTTAAAAACGAATCATTAGGATATCGATTAGATCTTTGTATTTTTCCTGAGTACATAGCATCTCTGGCTGGCAAAACATTTAATTTATTTTTATCTCCAACAATTGTAAATGGCCTTTTAATACTTTTATCAGTTAATGATAATACATTATTTATCCAGTTTTCTTTTTTATAAATTAATTCATCTCTTATCTTATTTTCATTGATAATTATTGTTTGTCCGGGATCATTTTTAATATCATATAAATTATTTTCAGAATCTAATCTATAATTGTTTGACCTTACACTTACCTTTCCGTTCCAATGATTAAAAATCACCCTTTTATTATCTGATATTCGATTGTTTAATGATGACTTTAAGGATTCTCCGTCAATTGTCTTATCATAGCTAATATCAGCAATATCTAATAATGTGGGTAATATATCTATTGAACTTGAAAGTTTATCAATCCTTTTTTTTAGATTCTTATTTATCTGAGGATAATTAAAAATTAATGGTGATTTTACTCCACCTTCATCAGTAGAACCTTTTCTTCCTTTGAGTGAATCATTCCATCTGTTTCCGTTTGGACCATTATCTCCCAAGAATAAGATTACAGTATTTTCGAGTTTATTATTGTCAATTAGAGAATTTAGTATCCTACTTATATTCCAATCTATATTTTCAATCATAGCATAAGCTGCCTTAGTATGATTAATTAGGGTATTATTCTTTGCATCACCAAAATTTTTATTAAGATCTTTATTTTGGGAAGAATGATCAGGTAAATTCAATTTATCTGGATTAATTTGTCTAAATTTTTCCCACCATTCATCAGGTACCTGCATTGGACTATGCGGGGTATTTATAGATAAGAAAATAAAAAAAGGATTATTTTCAATATTATCAATATAACTTATTGTTTGATCAGTTATATAGTCAGTTAGATAACCTTTACTTTTAAAAAAAATACCATTTTTTTCTAATTCAGCATCGAAATATTCTCCAATATGTCCTGAACAATATCCAATAAAAGTTTCAAAACCTCTTGAATTTGGGTGATAAGGATGTTGTTGACCATTATGCCATTTACCAAATAAGGCAGTTTTATAACCATTTTCAAAAAAATATTCTGATATTAATTTCTGATTTAAATTAATTCTTTCACCACCCTCTGAAACACCATACACACCAGACTTTGGATGATAATTACCAGTTAAAATTTCTGCTCTTGTTGGAGAACAAACTGGACTAACATAAAATGATGTAAATAAAGTTCCAGATTCAGCGAGTTTATTTAAAGTTGGTGTTTTTAGAGAATTATTACCTGTTAATTCAAGATCTCCCCAACCCTGATCATCTGTTAATATAACTAAAAAATTAGGTTCTTTATTAATAAGAGAACACGAAGAAAACAATACAAAAAAGCCAAATATCCATAAGGGAATCAATTTATAAAGTTTTAGTTTTTTCATATCTATAATCTAAATGAACATTATTATTGAAATTTACATCATTTTCCCTAATATTTCTTTCATCATTTTTGCTGCTAAAAAAGCAGTCATATTTTGAAAATCTCTATTTGGATTATATTCTACAATATCAGCTCCAATGATTTCAGTGTCTATGCTCTGAATTAAATTTATTACTTGCCTAGAAGTTAACCCTCCAGGCTCATGATGTGAAACTCCAGGAGCATATGCAGGGTCAAATGCATCCATATCTAGAGAAATATATAGAGGGTTTTTAAATTTCGGAATTTGACTTAAATCTAAATCTTTCATATGATGTATTTCAACATTAAATCTATCAGCTTGTTCTGCTTGATGTGTATTTAATGTTCTAACTCCAACTTGTACTAACTTAACAGCAAATCCGTTTTCCATAATTCTTGCGAAAGGACATGCGTGCGAATATTTATCTCCTTCATATTGATCATATAAATCACTATGGGCATCAATATGGAGAATGTCTAATTTGGGGTATTTTTCATTATGTGCTTTAATTATTGGAAATGTTACGGAATGGTCGCCTCCTAATGTAAAAACTTTCGCACCAAAATTAAGGTGGTTTTTAGTTATTTTCTCGATGTCAAAATATTCAGATATTTCAAAATCACCTTTATCATCAATCTTTGAGTTTTTGATAGAGATTAAATTTTCTGTATACATGTTTGTAGAACCACAATTCAATGCTTCTCTTATTAATGGCGGAGCAAGTTTAGGCCCTTTCTGATAAGAAGATTTCTTGTCAAATTTTATTCCTTGTATAATTAGTTTAGTCACCTTTTTTAGGGTCTGTTATCTTAGTTAATTTTTTTTCATTAATCTCAACAATAATTCCAGTTTTTGTGTCAACTCTAAAAACCCTTGTGCCTAATAATTCAGCATAAGTTGATGTAATTTGATATCTACCAATTTCTTGATGAGAATCATTAACTATGTTTGTAAAACCTGTAACTACTGTTGCCAATCCAATGATTGCAAAAATTATTAAAATTTTATTTTTCATTTTTTTTTAATTAATATGTTATTTACTATATAAAAAAAGCCCCACTAGAAGTGGGGCTTTATTAAAACAATATTTTATTTTATTATATTAAGAACTTTTGAATGGTAACGAAGGGCTTTGAATCCATCTTGTTAGAGTTGATAATACACCATAGAAAAAATGATATATTGCCAATGCAAGGTATAATTTTGCTAAAATCAAAATAACCTGAACATATTCATATCCAACTGCAACTAAACCATCTATATTATAACCTGATGCTCCAGATCCAGTTAAATCCCAATTAAAAAAGTCACTAATGACTCCTCCAACAAAGTCCAATCTTATCATTTCGATAAATGCAGCTGTTGCGTCTAATGGTAGAGCATAAGCGTATGCAAAGCCACCATATAAATCAACACTCATCGCCATTCCGTCAGAGTTTAATACCCATCCTACAGTAGAACAAAGTGCTCCAAATAAAGCCACCAAGGCAGTAATATGACCTAAAGCTTTAATATTTTCTGTGATAAAGTCTCTAAATATAAAATCAACTGAATTACTTTTAGATGCAGCAAGAGAATCACCTGCTGTTCTAACTACGTGAGCTATTGGAAAAGCTGCGTAAATTAGAATCAATAGGCAAATTACTGCAGATACTTGTCCAAGGCCACTGGCGCTTGAGAAAGTATCCATTCCATTAGTAACAACTGTAATTAGAGTTACAACTAACAGAACAAGTGCACCAACTTTAAATGCCGTTCCAGTCCACTTTTTTATAGATCCCTCAGAATCGTCCATCATTTTATTAAAACAATTTTCAGGGAGCTTATCATTTACCGTTTTCGGTAAATCCAATAAAAGATTTATTAGTTTATTCATAATATATTATTAATTATTCTGAAAATATAACAAGAAATAATTAAAAAAGGAAACTAAACATAAAATATCTTGCAATCAGTTGTTAACAGAAAAGATCAATATTTAATGAAAAATGTTACTGTCTGTATGGGGGTGAATTGCTAATTCAATTATAAAGCCGTAAAAGAATGTTGCAAGTCAGTCAATAATATATGCTACAAGTTTATCTTAAAAAAAATGACTCCAATTGAGTTTATTTCTTTTATTTAATACTAAAAACAATATAAGAGTCTCCAGATTTGGTTCCCAGTTTCCCTCCACCTGATGCAATTGCTATATATGGATTACCATCAATTTCATAATAACTTGGAGTAGCAAATCCTGCATACGGTAACTCCTTTTCCCAAATTAATTCTCCATTTTGATTATCAAAAGCTCTAATTTTTTTATCTGAAGTAGCTGCTATAAAAATTATTCCCGATTTAGTTACTATAGGTCCTCCATAATTTTCTGATCCTGTTAAAATATTATTTTTTTTCCCAATTTCTGTCTGACCTAAAGGGATTTTCCATTCAATTTTTCCAGTATTTAAATTTATAGCATTAAGTGAACCCCATGGAGGGTTAATAGCTGGATAACCATCATTAGTTAAAAACTTATTATACCCTGTAGAAGTATAAAATACTTCCTGATCCATCGATGATAAATCAGTCATATCTCCATTTTTTAATTCTAAAATATAGTTTACTAAAACTTCCATTTTTTGAGTGTCTAAAAATGAAAAACCAGGCATAAACCCTTTCCCATTTTTAATAAGTGATTTTAACTCATTAAAACTATATTTATCTTTTATGCCAATAATTGAAGGATTTTTTCCGGATCCTTTATAATCAATTGCATGACACATTAGACATTGATTATTGTATATATTCATTGGTTGTGAGCTATTATTTGCAACTTTTTTCATTGTAAGTATCCAAGGCATCTCATTGGAATTAACATATAGCATATTATTAACAGGGTCAAGTGCAGGTCCTCCCCACTCTGCACCCCCATCAAAGCCAGGAAAAATCAATGTTCCATTTTCTGATGGAGGAGAAAAAATATCATTTTTTGAAATAGAAGAAAAAATCTTTCCAATACTATCTTTTTCTTTATTGCTTATAAATGGATTAATATCTTGAATTGAAATTGAATGTCTAGAAAATGGATCAGGAAAGGTTGGAATTGGCTGTGTTTCTGATAATTTCTCTCCAATTAATAAAGAGTTTGTTGGAACAGGCCTTTCTATGATATCATATAAAGGCTTTCCAGTAACTCTGTTTAATAAATATGTATAGCCCGACTTCGAAACCTGCGCTAATGAAGGTATAATTGAATCATTAATCTTATAGTCAAATAAAACAGGAGGCGTTGGTAAGTCCCTATCCCAAACATCATGATGAACGGTTTGAAAATGCCATATTTTTTTTCCATTTTCAGCATCAATAGCAATAATAGAATTAGCAAAAAGATTATCACCAACTCTATCACCCCCATAAAAGTCATAACTTACAGAACCAGTTGGAGCATATACAATACCTCTTTTTTCATCTAATGTTAATCCAGCCCATGCATTTGCTCCACCAAGTCTTTGATAGGCATCTGGATTATCATAAGTTTCATGTCCTTCTTCACCTATTTCAGGTATTGTTTTAAAGATCCAAATTAAATCTCCTGTGTTTGCATCAAAAGCTCTTATATTTCCTTTTGCAGCTGGATTTCCTTCACTAACTTTTGAACCGACAATTATTAAATTATTATAAATAATTCCAGGTGATGTCATTAACACATATAAAGAACTTGAATTTTCACCAAGACCTTTATGCAAATCAACATAACCGCTATCACCAAAGTTTAAATCAGGTTTTCCATTTAAGGAATTAACTTTAAATAATTTTGAACCTACTCCGTAAAAAATAAATGCATTTTTAAATTCATCTTCAAAATAAGTGATTCCTCTGCATACATTTATACTTGTATCTTCTTTGTTAAAATATTTTTGATCACTTTGAAAAGGATCAAATATCCATCTTTCTGATCCTGTTTTCGCCTCTAATGAAAAAAGTTTAAGTTTTGGAGATACTCCGTAAAATTTTTCATCTACAATTAATGGATTGGTCTGAATTTCCGAATTTTTATCATTATCATGAGTTCTATATTCCCAAGTCTTAACTAATTTTGAAATGTTTTTCTTATTTATTTTGTCTGAATCTACATATTGAGTTCTTTGATAAGAACCGCCATATACATTCCAATCTTTATTTTTATTACAAGAAAAAATAAGAAATAAGAGAGCAATAAGTAAAATCTTATCCATATCTCTAATTTAATCAATCTTAAATAAATGTGTTTTTATTTCTATGTTATCACCATTAACGATCATATATTGTTCTGAAATAATTTCACTCATAGCTCCAACTCCATACTATAAAAGAATGTTGCAATGCAGCCAATGATGTATGCTATAATGATTTTTTGTATTAGAGGGGGTTTTTACTTCGATTCCAATCAAAATATCGATTTACAAATGATGAGATTTTTGTTAATGAGAACCAAAGAATAAGCCATGATATAACAGGACCTAAAGTCCAAGATAAAATAAATTCCAGATTATCCATTATTTAATTACTTGCCTCTACCCACTTTTCTAACACCTGACATATTAGACTTTCCTACACCTTTTGATTGTATTTTACTATTAGTGTTCTTTTTGGAACCCTTAATTTGGCGTTTTCCCTTTGAAGTTTTATCATCGTGTCTATTGCTAAAAAATTTACTTCCCATATTTTTTTTTTAAGAATATTATACAAAGTTAAAATAATTATTATTTTTGAAGTCTTATGAAGAAGTTATTAACCCATATAGCTTTAATTTCTAATTAATTTTTTACTTAGTTCCTCAAGAGATACACCTTTTGTCTCTGGCATTATAAAATGAGTAAAAAGTAATTGTAACACCATCATAAAAGCAAAGAATGCAAATACAATTCCAGGTCCTATCCATCCAAATAGAAATGGAACAAATGATGGTATAATAGCAGCTAAAACCCAGTGAGTAGAAACTCCAAAAGATTGTCCATAACTTCTAATATGATTTGGAAATATTTCTGAAATATATACCCAAATTATAGCTCCTTGTCCAATTGCGTGAGATGCTATAAATAGAAAAAGAAAAACAGGAAGTGCTATACCACCCCAATCTAAAATAAACGAAAGACTTATTAAGGTAAGTGAAATAATATAACCTATTGAGCCTATATACATAAGTACTCTTCTGCCAAGCTTATCAATTAGATTAATACCTATAAACGTAAAAATCACATTTGTTAGTCCTATTCCAACACTATTTAATAGGGCTGCACTCTGGCCAATCCCACCTTCTTCAAAAATTCTTGGAGCATAATACAAAAATGCATTAATACCAGAGAATTGATTAAAAGCTGCAACTAAAAAGGCAAGCATTAATATAAAACTGTATTTCTTTTGAAAAATTGATTCTGATTTAATACTTGATTCTTTATCTTTTATTATTTCACTAATTAATTGATCTGCATCATTTTTTGAGTATGCATCCCTTATTATTTTTTCCGCTTCATCTTGTTGATTATTCAAATAAAGCCATCTTGGACTTTTTGGAATTGATAGAACTAATAAAGTGTATAGCAAAGCAGGCAGAGCTTCAATACCCATCATATATCTCCAATCATTTTCTCCAAGTCCACTTAAAAGGTAATTTGATAAAAATGCAATTAGTATTCCACAGACTAAATTAAATTGATAAAGTCCTACAAGTCTACCTCTACTTTTTGCAGGTGCAATTTCTGAGATATATGCTGGGGCAGCTATTCCTGATATCCCTACTCCTATCCCTCCAATAAATCTAAATGCAGCAAATGTGATTGGATCATTAGCCAATGCTGATCCAATCGCAGAAAGAGTATAAAAAATACCAATCCATAGTAATGTTTTCTTTCTTCCTATTTTTCTAGTTGGTATTCCACCAAATACAGCTCCTACAACTGTACCCCATAATGCCATTGCCATAACAACTGAACCATGAAAAATATCACTTGAGTTCCATAAAAGTTGAAGTTTTTGATCAGCACCAGATATTACTACTGTATCAAATCCAAAAAGAAAACCTGCAAGAGCGGCAGTTAATGACCACTTAGTTAACTTATCCATTAATCAAATATATAAAAAGCATAATGTGGTTTATAGATAATTAGTAAATATTACCTGTTAATCAGAATAATAAAGGTGAAATTTGGTAAAGAAGAGAGATATAAAAATCAAATAAAAGAATTAAGAAAAATTATCAGGAAATTGAAATAAATATACCTATTTATTCAACGATATATTATATAAAGAGGATACAAGGGTTATAGGAAACCATTTCTTATTTTCATTACAATAAATAAGATGCTTTGTTGTCTTTGGTTCATAAAGATTATTATTTTGGGAATTAAAAATAATATCTTTCTTCAATAAAGTATCGTTTTTATCTGTTATAATCTTATCTGAAAAGTAGTTAATTAAAGTAACTGGGATTTTTTTATACCCTAACTCTTTGAGTGCAGTATACCTATGATGACCATCAATTATCATTTTAGACTTACTACAAATT
>Ga0209403_10002647_pt1 | contig 21138 bp, 17 predicted proteins | sample ArcticOcean_MG_C_8_FD_187440 | JGI IMG/M metagenome (GOLD analysis project Ga0209403, IMG submission 187440) | Marine microbial communities from western Arctic Ocean - ArcticOcean_MG_CB11_86 (SPAdes) (version 2) | ecosystem: Environmental > Aquatic > Marine > Oceanic | place: Arctic Ocean... | reverse complement strand
AAGACCAGACACTTCCATGCCGGCCAGGATGTAACGGTAGACGTTGTCGACGAACAGCAGCACGTCTTGCTTCTCAACGTCGCGGAAGTACTCAGCCATGGTCAGACCCGTCAGAGCGATCCGTGCACGTGTGCCAGGAGGCTCATTCATCTGGCCGAACACGAGCACGGTGCTGTCCATCACACCGTAGTCCTGCATCTCATGCCAAAGGTCGTTCCCCTCACGGGAGCGCTCTCCAACACCTGCGAACACGGACACACCAGAGTGCTCCTGTGCGATGTTTCGGATGAGCTCCGTGATAATGACGGTCTTGCCGACGCCGGCTCCGCCGTACGCGCCGACCTTGCCTCCCCTTTGGAAGGGGGTGATCAGGTCAAAGACTTTAATACCTGTCTCAAGAATTTCGGTCGTACCCGTCTGTCTGTCGAACGATGGTGCGGGCCGGTGAATGGGCCAGTACTCGGCGGCATCGACATCGCCCAGTGTGTCCAGCGCTTTGCCGGTCACATTGAAAAGACGCCCCAGGGTTGCGGGGCCAACAGGAACGGAGATGGCACCTCCCGTGTCCCTAACCTCTGCACCACGCTTCAGACCCTCGGTCTGGCCGAGAGCCAGGCAACGGACCCAGTTGTTGCCGACGTGCTGCTCAACCTCAAGGGTGAGCGTCTCGCCGTTCAGATCCAGTTCCAGGCCGTTGTAGATCTCCGGAAGGTCTTCCGCTGCGAACTCCACGTCCACAACTGTTCCGATGACCTGAACAACACTGCCGTTAGCCATTTTTGGGGCTCCTGTGATTTACCGTTTGAGCGGATTCCGGTCCCGTGAATTGGGTGGTCTCCGTCCCGTAATTTGCCGGTCGTTATTTCTATGTAAGTAAAAGAGCGCTAACCCAGCGCCTCCACACCGCCGACGATGTCCAACATCTCGGAGGTGATCGATTCCTGACGAGCCTTGTTCAGCTGCAACGTCAGGTCGTCAATTAGATCGTTTGCCGCATCGGTAGCGTTCTTCATCGCCACCATGCGTGCGGAGTGCTCACTCGCCAATGCTTCGAGAACAGCGTGATACACCTCCATCTCTACATAGCGGGGGAGCAACTTGTCCAACACCTCTACCGGTCCGGGCTCGTATATGTAACCCACGGCATCGCTCCCGCTCAACTCGGCAGGCTCGACCGGGATCAAGGTGTCGATAGTCGGGGCCTGGACGGCGGTGTTCACGAAGCGCGAGTACGCAAGCAACACCCTGTCCACGCCTGCCGATTCAAACTCACTGATAACGAGGTTGGAGATGGCGCGTGTGTCTTCGATTCGGGGACTGTCGCCGATTCCATCGAAGACGGCCTTGAGATCGTTGCCCGTCCGGACCGTGAAATTTCGACCCTTTTTGCCGATCGCCACAATCGTTACCGGCGATTCACTGTCGGAGACCGTTCGCTCCACGGCCCGCGTCAGGTTGGAAACAAGTCCACCCGCAAGTCCACGGTCCGGGGTGATCAGAACGATACCCGTTGTGTGAACTTCTCGCTCCTCAAGTAATGGAACAGATGAGTCCTCAGACCCACGTTCAAGTGCAGCGAGGTGAGAAAGCACGGAGTTCATCTGTTCGGAATAAGGTCGCCCTGCGACCACCATTTCCTGTGCGCGCCGCATTTTTGAAGCGGCGATCATCTGCATGGCGCGGGTGATCTTCGCCGTGTTGGCGACACTTCGGATTCGGCGTCTTAGCTCTTGGGTACTTGGCATGTATCCGGTGCTTCAGGGCAAAACTGCGTCTGCCCGTCTAGCTCCTAGTCTTCCAGGTTGATTGTCTGCTTGAAAGCGGCCGCTGCTTCGGAAAGCTTGGTGCGAGATTCGTCGCTGAGTTCGCCTGTGTCACTAATCTGACCTAGGACATCCGGGATGTTGGCGGCTGTGTACTGGTGCCACCCGACCTCAAACTCAAGAACCTTGGATATCGGCACATCGTCCAGGTCGCCGTTCGTTCCAAGAAAGAAGATCGATACCTGCTGCTCCATCGTGAGCGGTGAGGTCTCGTTCTGCTTAAGGACCTCTGTCATGCGCTGACCACGCTCAAGTTGAGCACGGGTCGAAGCATCAAGGTCGTCGGTACCGAACTGCGCAAATGCAGCCAGCTCACGGAACTGAGCCATGTCCAGCTTCAGTCGTCCCGCAACGTCACGCATCGCTTTGGTCTGGGCCGAACTGCCGACACGACTTACCGAAAGACCGGCGTTTAACGCAGGTCGGATACCTGCGTTAAACAGTTCCGACTCAAGGTAGATCTGTCCGTCGGTAATCGAAATTACGTTGGTCGGCACATACGCCGAAACGTCACCAGCCTGCGTCTCGATAATCGGGAGACCCGTGATCGAACCACCGCCGCGTTCATCGTCGAGCCGTGCGGCCCGTTCCAGTAGGCGGGAGTGGAGGTAGAAAACATCACCCGGGTACGCCTCACGACCCGGAGGTCGGCGAAGCAGCAGCGACATCTGGCGGTAGGCCCATGCGTGCTTGGTGAGGTCGTCATAGACTATCAAGACATCTTTGCCTTGGTCCATGAAGTACTCAGCCATCGCAGCGCCGGCGTAAGGAGCCAGGTACTGGAGAGGAGCGGCGTCGGACGCGTTGGCGGCCACGATGATGGTGTGCTCCATTGCGCCCTTGTCACGCAGCGTCTGTGCGACCTGCGCAACCTTACCGACCTTCTGGCCGATACCGACGTAGATGCAGATAACGCCGGTGTCTTTCTGGTTAATGATGGCGTCGACACAGACCGAAGTCTTGCCGGTGTTGCGGTCTCCGATGACCAGCTCACGCTGTCCACGTCCGACCGGTATCAACCCGTCGATTCCCTTGATACCAAACTGCAACGGCGAATCAACAGACTTCCGCACCACAACGTTGGGTGCGAGTCGCTCAACGGGAGCGCTTTTGGTCGCATCTATCGGGCCCTGACCGTCCAGCGGACGTCCCAGCGAGTCGACGATCCGGCCCATCAGGCCTTCGCCGACAGGAACCTCAGCAATTCGACCCGTGCTACGGACCTCATCGCCTTCCTTGATGTGCGTGTACTCGCCAAGGATCACGGCACCCACGCTGTCTTCTTCAAGGTTCAGCGCCATTCCGATGGTGTCATTCGGGAACTGCAAAAGCTCCGTATAACTGACATCGGACAGGCCATGGATGGTCGCCACGCCGTCGGCCGCCTGAACGACCGTGCCAACGTCGACCATGGTCAACTCGCCGCCGAATTCCTCGATCTGGCGCTTGATGACCGAGGCTATGTCCTGTCCTCTGACCGCCATGCGATCTCCTCCGTGGACCTCTATAAGAAGCCCTGTGTTCGTGACGCCTCTGGTTCCCTTGATTAGGGAGCCGTGAGCGCCTTCCCGATATCCAGCAAATGATTTGCCGGTCGGGCATCGTTATTTCCTTAAGTACCGGTAGTTTCCGGTTTTAACCGTCTCCGGACGGAATCGTCGCCGGGCGTCCAAGAGACCGCCGTAACGACTGGAGCTTTGAGCGCACGCTGCCGTCAACCAGACGGTCACCGACACGTGCCACCATCCCTCCCAGGATTTCAGGGTCTTCCCTGAAAGTGGCGTTGACCTCCTGGCCAACTAGAGCGGTCAAGCGGGCAACGATCTCGGAGCGCATTCCATCGTCGACCGCTGTAGCGGTGGCGATGTCCCCCCGTGCAATCCCACGCCTGCTGTCCAGCATCGCACGGTAGTCATCCCGGATATCAGATGCGATCCGAGAAGCACGGTGCGTCACCAGCAGTTTTGCGAGGTTCTGGGCTTTGTCACTCAGATCCCCAAGGACCTTCTCTATACCGTTCAATTTGACCGACATAGGTACCTGGGGACCGTCAAGCAGCGCAGCAAAATCGGCGTCACCCAGCGCAATGGCCAGGGCGTCAAGATCAGCTGCCCACTCGTCAAACGTGTCGTTTTCGGACGCTAATTCAAAGGCGGCCTGCGCGTAACGTCTTGATTTGGGCGCCATGCTCAGTCCTCCTTCCGTTTAGATCCGGTCACGTCAGTCGACATCAATTAGTCCCCACCATCCACCGCGAGGCCTTCTTGAAGTACGCCCTCAATGATCTCTCGGTGTGCATTTGCATCAAGCGACCGACCGATCACGCGTTCCGCGGCGTTAACCGCCAGATTCGCGAACTCGGCCCGTATCTCTTCAATTGCACCGTCCCGCTCACGCTGGACGTCTTGAGTAGCCCGCTCACGCAGGACCTCAAGGTCAGCACGAACGCGTAGTTCTTCCGATTCCCGCAGTCGTCCAGCAGCTTCTCGCGCTTCGGCGATCAGTTGCTGACCCTGTACACGGGCCTCAGCGATCTCCTGTTCGACACGTTCGGCAGAAGACGCAGCATCTTGCCGCGCCCGGTCCGCCGCCTCAAGGCTCTCCTTGATCCGATTTGAACGCTCATCGAGCGCCCTGGATATCGGACCGTAGAGAAGCTTCGAGAGGATGAAGAACAGGATCAGAAAACTGACGAGCTGTGTTACCAGTCCCGGCAGATTTATGCCTATGGCATCCATCGATCTTCCTCAATAAAGAGGCCAGCGGTTTAAAGCCGGCCCCCGCACCCACGGCCAGAGGAACGCTTGATGCGTCCACTGTGCCGTGCAGGTGTTTATGGCTACGCGACGAAGATGATGATGATTGCCACCACCAGCGCGTAAATGGCGATTGCTTCAGCGAACGCGATCGCAAGGATCATGTTCTGCTGGATGGCGCCCTGGGCTTCCGGGTTCCGTCCGAGGGCTTCCATAGCCTTCCCGGCCAGCATGCCGATACCCAGACCCGGGCCGAGGGCCCCAAGGCCGATAGCCAGTCCGGCGGCAAGTGTGGTCAAATCCATTTCGTATACCTCTCCTGCAAGGTCTTCCTGTGGTCAACACTTGGTCAACGGGCATCACGGTCCAGAACTCTCCGGCCGTTTGACGGATGCACCGTTCAAGTCAAATAAAGCGCGTCGACGCTAGTGCTCCTCCTCGCCGTGGCCAATAGTAGCCATCACGCCGAATACCAGCGTAAGCATGGCGAAGATGAACGCCTGAATTACGCCGACGAAGAGCTCCAGCCCTATGAACGGAATAATTCCGATCAGAGGGAATAGGAACATCATTGCAACAAGCAATACTTCCCCGGCGAACATGTTTCCAAATAGACGGAAGGTGAAGCTGATAGTACGAGCAAGTTCGCCGATGATCTCCAAGATTCCAACGAAGAAGAAGATCGGGCCTTGCTTGATGTTGATGAACTTCCCACCGTAACCACCGAACCCCAGAGACCTGAATCCCCAGATTTGGACAGTGATCATCGCCACTAGCGCGATCGCGAGGGTGGTGTTTACGTCCGTATTAGCGCCACGGAAGTAGGGGACGAGAATCCCAACATCCTCAGAAAGATTCACATCGTGTGAGTCGATATCGGCCAGAAGGGCTTCGCTGAAATCCTCGTCCAAGAGGTCCCGATCATGGAGTTCTACCCCATGCCCTTCATGGTCCAGTTCAAGGCTTGCCAGAGGAATGGCGTCCTGGCTTGTTCGGCCAAAAGGAATGATCTTTATCGGCCCATCAGAGAAAACAATAAGATCAGGGTCTTTGAAGTCAGCATCATCGCCATCGTGTTTAATCGCATCGTCTCGGTGATGTGCGAACTCTTCAGAGGTCTCGACCCAGCCAATTGTGCCAACACCCGGCAAAACGCCGACCCAGTTGTTAACGACAACGACCAGAAAGATCGTGAGCACTAACGGGAGGAAACGTCGGCCATGCCGGCCACCGGCGGCGGACTCCCCAAGGTTTATAAAGAAGCCGACGATAACTTCAAGGAAGTTCTGCAGCCCGGTCGGTACGTCCTTCTCAAGGGAGTTGCTTCGAATCTTGCGGGTCCCGAAGAAGGCGACCAGCGTGAGAATGATTCCGGAGAACCAAAACATGATCGCCGTGTTCATCACTTCGTACTTGAAAACACCCAGGTCGATTGCGGGTGCCACACGTTCGGCAGGAAGTTGGATGGCGGCGATGGGAGATCCCAGGAATCCTAGGCCGAATGGCGCACCAAGTGCACCACCGACGACCGATAGCCCAAACACGCCCAGAAGGATTATTAGCGTGAGCAGATTTTTCGGACTTGAGAAAATCTTCGGATACCTCGTGCGATTCGGTTCTACGCGTATCTAGCTCGGACGAACTATTTCCGATCACCGTCTTCCGGGCGATCAGTGGACCCGTCCAGGTTGCCATTCCACATGGCGTTCAATATTTGGATCATCCCTGCGAAGGCGACAGCAATTCCGACTGCGAGGCCGACGAGCGTTAGAACTGGACTTGTGTCAAATTGACCGTCCAGCCAGAACCCGCCACCAGCGCCACCGGCGATGCTCAACGCAACAGTCCAACCCGCAGCCATCAACCGCGCTAGCAGTTCGATGGTTTTCCGATTGCCGGTAGGTTGGCTCATCGCGTTACTAATCCACAAATGAACTGCGGATTAGTCTCATTTTCGACTGTGGACTTTATCACACACCGTAGGTCGGAACAATGAAATCTTCGGAATCCCTCGAAATCCGATTTGGCCCCGTACCTGAGCGGAGCCGGGTGACCCCAAAAGCCGATCTGCGGGCAGAGCAAAAACAAAGATCAAGCACGACCGCAACCCTGTACACGGAGCCGACGATATCAGCCCTTATCCGTCTTTGCCGGCGTCCCCGATATCGTCAAGATCCAGGGTGTCGATGAAGTCCTTAAACGCTGACATGCGCTCGATCTCGCCTTCAGTTGGCGGATTTCCGGGCGTCTCGGCTGTCTCGCCGTCGCCGACCACGGCCTTCCCGGTCTCGCCGTCCATGTGGACACCGGCGCGATCGAGGACCGACTCTTCTGCATATATGGGGACCTTGGCACGGACCGCCAGCGCAATCGCATCGGACGGTCGAGAGTCCACGGAGATCGTTTTATCTGACGCCGTCATCACGATCTGGGCGAAAAATGTTTCCTGATCCAGCCCGGAAACGACGATGTGATCTATGGAGCCGCCAAGATCACCGATCAGGTGATGAAGCAGATCATGGGTCATCGGGCGGGGCGGGGTCATGTCCTGTAACTTCAGGGCAATAGCCTCTGCCTCAGGCTGACCTATCCATATGGGGAGAAATCGCTCAGCGTCTTTCTCCTTAAGGATCACGATGCGCGAGTAGTTAAGAAGGCTTACCCGAATGCTGTCGATGACCATTTCTCGCATGATCTTCGTGCCCTCCGATTCCTGTCATTTTTTGGCGGTTTCAAGAACCTGGGTCACACAGCGGCAACCCGGGTCTGCTGAATCACAACAATGCGCCAGCAATCGCTTCTCGTAGGTTAGGTGCCGTTTCGGGGGAGTGTCAACGAAGTTGTCACTCCCGCTCGGGGTACTACTACTACCCTTCAGAGCCGGTCGATGTGTCCGCGCCCGGGACGCCTTCATGCAATTTGGCACGCACTAGTCTATCCACTTGCCTACGTGGAAGCATGACCCGATGGTCACACCCTCCGCATCGAAGGCCGATATCCGCTCCCACTCGGTAGACCAACCAGTCGTTTGAACCACAAGGGTGACCCTTCTTCAAGGATATACGGTCGCCAACCTCATATTGGACTGCACTTCCATCACCGGCACCGGGCATAGACGTACCACCTGTCTCCACCGCGGGCGCGCCTATTCACTTCAAAGCCCCGTTGATCTCATTTCTTAGATATTCTGCGGCCTGCCGCGCTGAGCTCGCAAACGTATCAGCTTCTTCTGATGCATAGATGATTCCCCGCGAAGAGGAGATCATCACACCACGCCCGTCTGAGTTGACCCCGGCCCGGGTTGCGGCTTCTACGTCGCCGCCCTGCGCACCAACTCCAGGTATAAGAAACGGCATGTCTGGATGCTGCTCGCGCAACTCTGCCATCTCGCCCGGATAAGTAGCGCCGACAACTATTCCAACGTTGCCTCGGCTGTTCCACTCAGACGCCAGGCGTGCTGTGTGCTCGTAAAGGGTTCCCTCAACGCCATCTCCGATCAATTGAAGGTCCTGCAATTCAGCCGCTCCCGGGTTGGAGGTGCGGCAAACGATGATCGCTCCCCTATCCTCGCGTTCCGTGAATGGCTCTATCGACTCGATACCCAGGTAGGGGTGCAATGTGACGGTATCAAAGTCCCACACATCGAACATAGCGGTGGCATACGCAGCGGCCGTGGAACCAATGTCCCCGCGCTTGCAGTCCCCAATGAGAACAGCGTCCGGGGCGACGTCTTTGATGTGCAATACCGTCTTTTCAAGCGCCCGAAGCCCGTCCATGCCAAGCGCTTCGTAAAACGCCAGTTGAGGTTTGTACGCGCACACTAGGTCGGACGTCGCATCAACGATTGCGCGATTGAACTCTGCGACATCGGAGAGCGCCATCCGTTTCGGATCAGGGTCCAAGCCAACGCATACAAGCGAGCTGCGGGAGCGAGCCGCCGCGTCCAGTTTTTCGACCCATCCGGGCATGCGCAGTAACCTTTCATAAGTACCTCACGGCTCGGCCAGACGCCGTCCGTATCTAATACTGTGATTATAGGACGCGCGTCGCCGACCAAATGTGGTGAACATAGCGATATGAATATTTCCCTAACCTCCCCGTGAGTTCCTCTTGAGTTTGTTGTCTGGCAAGACTCCTTCCGACTCAGATGTCCGAGAACTGTACGACCGTCTGTTCGCCGTTTACGGACCGCAAAATTGGTGGCCCGGGGACGGCCCGTTTGATGTCATCGTCGGCGCCATCCTGACGCAGAACACCAACTGGACCAATGTTGAGAAGGCGCTCGAGTCTCTTCGTAACGGCGGAGTGTGGTCATTTGGAACCATCGAGCGCACCGACCGAGATCAGCTTGGTGAACTGATCCGGTCGTCGGGTTACTTCAACCAGAAAGCCCGCAAGCTGCACGAGTTCGCAGCGCTGGTGAATAACGACTTCCACGGCGAGTTAGATGGGTTGCTCATCCTGCCGATGGTCGAGCTTAGAACCAGGCTGCTTGGGATCTGGGGAATTGGCGAAGAGACCGCCGACGATATAATCCTGTACGCAGCGGGCAAACCGTCATATGTGATCGACACATACACCCGTCGGATAGTCGATCGGCTTGGCTGGCATGTGGGCGGCAATCGTTACGTCGACTACCAGTCGCTATTTACCGAACGCCTGCCTGACGAAGCTCCCTTATTCAACGAGTTCCACGCCCTTCTGGACGAACACGCGGCGGGCGTGTGCAGGCCAACGCCAAAATGTGAAGAGTGCTGTTTGCGAGAAATATGCGCGACTGGGCAGACGTAGGGCCCATCTTGCGGCGGTATAAGTCACTACCTGACAGCTATCGGAGCAGCCTCCAGCAGCTTGATACTGCTCGTCTTGAACACAAGGTATACGTCCTGCCCGCGCTCCAGTCCCAGTTCGTTCACAGCGCCATGCGTTAGAGCGACCAACACCGGGACGCCGATGTCGACGCTTGCGTACACGCCATCCCCCACCGGCTCCAGCTCGGTAATCGACCCTGCGACGACGTTCCGTGCGCTCAGGCCTGATGGCTCGGAGATGGCGAGGATGATTTCGTCCGCGCCCAGCGCCATGATCACGGGCTCTCCCGCCGGTCGCCCCGCCGACGGGGTCACTATCTCGGCACTTCCAACCCTCACCTTCCCGGACGCCTCTGGACCGCCGGGATCGGACACAATCCCGTCTAGCAGGTTTTCGACCGGATCGTCCTGGAACATGCCCCCAAGTGCGGGGTCCAGCAACACCCGTGCGGGCAGCCCAGACGCCATGACCTTGCCCCCTGAAAGGACAAGTGCGTCGTCGGCCAGAGCCAGCACTTCTGATATCGAATGCGACACGTAAACCATCGGTATACCAAGGTCTTCGTGTACCCGTCGCAGGTAGCTAAGCACGACACCGCGCAACCGAGCGTCCAACGACGCCATAGGCTCGTCAAGCAACAGCAACCCCGGCGACATAGCGAGAGCTCGGGCGATGGCAACGCGCTGGCGCTCTCCACCGGAAAGCGAACCCGGCGAGCGATCCATCAGCGGTCCCAGGCCCAGTAATTCAACGACGTAATCGACGTCTACCCGTCGCTCGCTCTCCGGCGTCCGTCGCCACCCGTACATCACATTCCTGGCCACGCTCATGTGCGGAAACAATGCGCCGTCTTGAAACACCAGGCCAATGCTGCGTTTATCCGGCGGTACAAACGTCCTTGAACTGGCCCTGTACAGGTCACGCCCTGCCAGCACGATCTCTCCATCCTCGGGCCGGAGCAGGCCCGCCAGACAGTTCAGAAGAGTCGTTTTACCGCTGCCCGACGGCCCGAACAGCGCCGTGATACCAGAGCCGAAGCCCCCCGCAACTTCCAGCGAGAAGTCTCCTTGCGTTCGTTTGAAAGAAAACGTCAACACGCCTGACATTTCAGATGTCCCAGATATCTCGGGTATCTCAAGTGTGTCGGGGCCGGTATTCACGATGTTCGCAGGGTTAGTCATCGGTTACGCCCCGAACCCGGCTCGATGGCGTCGACCAGACAGGCCGCCACGACGAAGCAGCATGTCGTGGACCACCAGCGTAGCAATTGCCAGCGCTATCGACACCGCCACAAGACGGAGCGCCGCCGAGTCATCCCCGGCTTGAATACGGGTGAAGATCCCAAGCGGCAGTGTCTGCGTCCGGCCGGGGATGTTTCCCGCCACAACAATGGTCGCTCCGAACTCGGACAACGCCCGCACGAAACCAATCAAAGAGCCTGCCAGCAGCCCCCGGTAGGCCAACGGTATGGTCACCGAAACAAGCACCCTCCACGGGCCAGCGCCCAGGCTTCTAGCCGCAAGTTCAAGGCGCGGGTCTACTCCCTCAAGGGCGACCACAAACGTACGGACGATGAGAGGAAGGGCGACGATCGCTGATGCCAGCGACGCTGCAAAGGTCGTGAACGCCAGTCCATCAAATGGCCCACGACTCCCCAGCAATATGAGGAGGCCATAGCCGATGACTACCGGAGGCAACGCCAGCGGCAACGACACAACGGCCTCGATCAGGAAGCGACCGCGGACCTGTTTCCTGACGAGTATCCATGCGAGCCCGAAGCCGATAGGCAACGCAAACATCATCGCCAGGGCTGCAACCCGAAGCGAGAGAAAGACGATTGTTAGGTCAGACGACATCGGGCGTAATTCTATCTCCCACCCATCCGGGCAGCCCTAAAGCTCCGTGCGGCTGACGATCTTGTCTTCGTCCAGCGCGTAGCCGAAGCCGGGTCCCGCGGGCAGCGGGTAGAAGCCATTGATCGGCTGATAGAAGTCGGTGAAGAAGTGCTGCGTGTTCGGGTTGATCCGCACGCCCCACTCTGCGATGGGTGCGTTCCGTTCGTGATGTGCGAACAAGATGTGCAGCGCATTTCGGCCCGATTCGTTGCCGTGCGGCACGACCGCCACGCCGTAAGTAGATGCGACCGCAAATATCTTCTGCATCTCTGTAACGCCGCCCGCCCATATTGCATCGGGCTGGATGATGGTCGGAGACCCGTTTTCGATAATCTGCCGTGTCTGCCAGCGGTTGTAAAAGTGCTCGCCAAATGCCACAGGAATACTCGTCGCTTCCGCCAACCTGCGATGGGCATCTACCTCATCGAACGCAAACGGCTCTTCGATCCACGTGATGTTGAACTCTTCCAACCCTCGCGCCATCTGAGTGGCCCACAGGATCGAGTTGACGCGTGGGTTGGAGAGAAGCCAGTCGCACATGATCTCAACGTCTGGGCCCACGGCTTCCCGGACCGCCTTGATCAACGCCAGGTTGCCCTTGATGCCCTCACGGCCATAAGAGCCGTTGTAGGGCAGATACCACTTCATCGCCGTAAAGCCCTTTTCGGCCCATTCAGCTGAGGCCTCGGCTGCAGCGGCGGGTTCGGTCGAGAAGCCCAACATCCCGGCGTAGGCACGAATGCGCTCCCGTACCGGTCCTCCAAGCAGCTCATACACGGGCGCGTTGCGGATCTTTCCCACAAGGTCCCAGAGCGCCAGGTCCAGGACGGCGATTATCGGAAGTCGCTGGCGCAACCGCACGTCAGCGTAGAGCTTCTCCCAGATCGCGTTTGTGTGCAGCGGGTTCTCGCCGATGATCAGTTGCCCAGCCTCCTGTACCTCTCGCTCGTCGCCGTGCGAAACGTACTGCAAGCCTTTCAGATCTTCATCCGTCTCGATCTCCACAAAGGTCTCGGCATGTGGTCGCGCAGGACGTGGTTCCGCGCCAGCGCGCATGCTGGCAAAGACGGCCAAGCCTTCCTGCATACGGCCTCCAAGCTGGTAAACGCGTACGGCGGTGATTTTCATGGAGATACCCCGTGCTATGCACGTCTTGCCCCGAGAGATTGATGGAGAAGTTGATGTCGACGGAGCGCAAGTTTACGGCAGACCGAGACCTGTGAACCGGTACATCACTCGGCGGCTGGTACAAATCCGTGACGCATGAACAGTGCGTGGCCTCTCTCAGAGGAGAGGTAGCTCAAAAACGCCTGTGCCTGGTCGCTATTACCAGCGCCGTCCACAACTGCGACCGGGTAGACGATCGGATCGTGAAACGTTTCTGGAATCTCCAACACAACGTCAACCCCGGATACCGCCACCACATCCGTCGCGTAGGCCAGCCCAAAAACGACGCTTCCTGTGTCGACCGCACCCACGGCAGCGCGCACATCTAGCGTCGGGATGATCCGCGACTCCAGGCTGTTCCACAGCCCAACCGTCTCCAACGCTTGTTTCGCGTACAGTCCGGCCGGGGCGAACGCCGGGTCAGCGACTGCGATTCGGCCTTCCAAAGTCGCCATCTCGCCGAGATCGGCAAGCTGTTTCGAATCGGTGTTTCCGATAACGACCAGCCGATTTTGCAGAAGATTCATACGACTCCCGGCCAGCACATTGCCAGAAGTCGCCAATCTATCCATCGGAGCGCGCCCCGCAAAGATCACAGCGTCAGACGGCGCGCCCAGCTCTATTTGCCTGACTAGCGCATTAGACCCGCCAAAGCTGTAGATCACCTTTACACCGGAGTCCCGCTCAAATTCGGTGCCGACATCGACCAGGGCATTGGTCATCGATGCAGCGGCTAGTACGAGGATAGAGTCGTTTTCCCCGCCACCACCGCATGCAATTGACGCCACAGCCATAACGGCCGCTGTCGCGACCGCCAATCGCCGTCCAAACCGTCTAAACCGTCTAAACAAGGTTCGCCATACCGGCAATTTGGTTCCTGTCTTTGTCCACGTGTTCAGGCAATGCCTTCATATGTGGTTCTCATTCACCGCCAGAGATCGGTGCTTCTGCGTGCATTTACGATGCAGCGTGGTAGAATCGGCGACACTAATTTCGCGGCGTATCGCCGATCGCTTGGCCGCTAGTGGCATGATCGTCTGTCACTCGATCACGTGAACCGTATCCCACTCAGGAGAAACCCTTGGCACAGAAAGCTCAGGCGCAGTCAGCCCAAGGTTATTCGTTTTCCAAGTTTGCCGGTCTGGACTTCTATGCAGAAGTTAACGCCGCCACCCTAGACCTCGCAGAGATAGGCAAGCAACATCACATAGTTGATCTTAGCTGCGGAAACGGCGGAATATCCAAGCAAATTCTGGAGAGGCTTGAAGATGCAAAGCACTCCGTTATCTACGCCATAGACCACTCTGCTTCCGCCCTGAGAGACGCTAAAGAAAACATTGGCGAGCGCAAAGAGGCAGTTGTTAAATACGTTCAGGGTGAGGTCCAGAATCTCTCTGAGCTACTTGGCGAAAAGGTGGACTCGGTTGTCTACTTCAACGCCATCCACTACGTCCCCGACAAGCCAGCCCTCCTGGAAATGATCAGGGAAGCTATCAAGCCCGGCGGGACATTTGTATTCAACAGTTCGTTCTTCAAGGGCGCTCACCCGCCGGAGACCGACCGGTTCGCCCGCAAGTGGATGATGAAGTCACTCCGCATGTTGAAACGCGAACACGGACTCCGCCCCATCAAGTCAGACAAGACGGAAGCGCGACAACAACTCACGCCTGACGAGTACTACGACCTTCTTCGCCAAGGTGGCTTTGAGATCAACGCCGAGGAGATCCATCGAATAGATGTTCCGATCGACGGCTGGTATGACATCAGCGGCTTTCAGGACTTTATCGAGGGCATCATGCCAGGAGTCCCGCTGGAGATCGCCCGGGAGTGCCTGCAGAAAGCCTGCAAGGAGACCTGGGAAGAGATGGAATTGGAAACCGTTCCACGCAACTGGATGATGGTGGTCGCTTCCCGGACTTAGGTTCGGACTCTTAGAAACTGCAAATGCAAATGCCCCGGTCGATGACCGGGGCATTTTTGTGTCTGAACTCGCCCGCCCCCTACCTGTCCAGGTACTCGTCCAATCTCATGATGTTGTACGCCTGATCCCCCTGGGCCAGGCTCTCGATCGCGGCCCGCGCCGTGTCGATGGATGTAAACAGGGGTACCCGCCGTTCAGCCGCCGCACGCCTGATGTGGAAGCCGTCTTGCAAGATGGACCGATCGCCAGTCACGGTGTTTACGACCGCGCCGACAGATCCGTCTTCGATGATATCGACCACGTTGGGGTGACCTTCAGACAGCCGTTTCTCGATCACCGTCACCGGCAGACCATCTGACCTGATCAACTCGGCTGTGCCTGCGGTCGCGTAAAGCGGGTGGCCGCTCTCGACAAGCAATCGTACGAACGGCAGAGCTGTCGCTTTATCTGTATCGGCAATACTCAAGAGAACGCTGGTCCCTTCAGGGATCGCCATACCGCTTGCGATAAGCGCCTTCGCCACGGCACCCCGGTACTCGGTGTCGATGCCCATCACCTCGCCCGTGGACTTCATCTCCGGGCCAAGGAATGTGTCGACACCAACTAACTTGGACATCGAGAAAACCGGCGCCTTCACGGCCACCAGATTCCGCCTGGGAGCCAGTCCCGGCTCGTAGCCCTGTTCTTTGATTGACTGCCCCTGCATTACGTTGACGCCTATCTCGATCATCGGGACACGGGTTACCTTGGATATGAACGGAATCGTCCGGCTAGACCGTGGGTTCACCTCGATGATGTAGACCTCAGATTCACCCGAAGAGCTCTTCTCACCGAGCGATCTGTACGCACCACGACCTGTGATCACGAACTGGATATTCATCAACCCGCGTATGCCAAGTGCCACGCCGATACGATGCGTGTAGTCGACAACGGTGCCGACCTCTGACTCGGTCATGCTCAGCGCCGGGTACACGGCCATCGAGTCTCCGGAGTGGACCCCGGCGCGCTCGATGTGCTGCATGATTCCCGGGATTAGAACGTTCTCGCCGTCGCATACCGCATCCACCTCTACCTCAATCCCCTCCAGGTATCGGTCCACAAGGATGGGCTGACCCGGTGTCGCTCCTATGGCGACAAGGTTGCTGAAGTAGCGCACCAGTTCAGATGCGTTCTGGATAATCTCCATTGCCCGGCCACCAAGCACGTAACTTGGGCGAACAAGTACGGGATAGCCGATGTTGTCCGCAATCTGAAGTGCGTCTTCGGCAGTTATGGCCGTCCCGCCCGGCGGGAGCGGAATCCCGACCTCGGCCGCAAGGTCTTCAAATCGACCGCGGTTGGACGCCTGGTCGATGGTCGATGCAGATGAGCCAAGTATCGGCATACCGGCAACGTCGAGTCCCTGTGAGAGGTTGATGGCGGTCTGTCCGCCAAACTGAACGATGGTCGAAGTCGGATCGGTGGGATCGACGTCTTCCTGGTCGGCTCCGAACCCCGACTCGTTGTCGATGATGTCGCGAACAGACTCATCGTCCAGCGGCTCAAAGTACAACCGGTCGGATGTGTCAAAGTCCGTGGAAACGGTCTCAGGGTTTGAGTTCACCATCACCGCGCCATAACCGCTCCGCTGCAACGCCCACGCGGCGTGCACAGAACAGTAATCGAACTCGATCCCCTGTCCGATCCGAATCGGTCCGCTACCCAGGACGATAGCCTTCTTGCCTTGCATCGGCTGGGCCTCGTTCTCCTGCTCGTAGGTCGAGTAGAAGTAAGGGGTCTCCGCCTCAAACTCTCCCGCGCAGGTGTCCACCATTTTGTAGACCGGGCGGAGTCCCCACTCAAGGCGTTGTGACCTGACCTGTTCCGGGAGAAGGTCGGATAAAGTCCCAATCTGGGAGTCCGAAAATCCGAGCCGTTTTGCCTCCCACATCAGGTTTCGTGTCAGGTCTTCCGCCAGGAGGCGACGCTCCATAGACGTTATCCGGTGCAATGCACGGGTGAACCATGGGTCGACGCCGGTTAGCTCCGATACCTCCATCGCAGACCAGCCCCGGCGCAACGCAGCGGCCAATTTCCAGATGCGGTCGTCGTCCGGCTTGAGATCGAAATTGCCGTCCTCCCACTCCGGGTCCTGCCAGAGCAGCGACCGACCGCCAACCTCTAGAGAGCGAACGGCTTTCTGAAGCGCGGCCTCAAACGACCTGTCGATCGCCATCACCTCGCCGGTCGCCTTCATCTGCGTGCCCAGGCTGCGGTCTCCGGTCGGGAACTTATCGAAAGGCCAGCGCGGAATCTTAACGACGCAGTAATCGAGCGCGGGTTCAAATGCCGCAGACGTGCGGGACGTGACCTCGTTCGGGATCTCGTGGAGTGTCTTACCAAGGGCGATCTTCGCCGCCACACGAGCGATCGGGTATCCCGTTGCCTTGGACGCCAGTGCGGACGACCGGCTCACCCGGGGGTTCACCTCGATAACGTAGTAGTGGGGCGTGTCCTCCGGCATTGGCGGCAGTGTGGCCGCCACGTCCGCGCCCGGTCGAAGTGCCAACTGAACGTTACAGCCGCCTTCTATTCCAAGTCCCCTGATGATGTTGAGCGATGCCGTCCGGAGCATCTGGTACTCCTTGTCGGACAGCGTTTGGCTCGGTGCTACGACGATAGAGTCGCCCGTGTGAACCCCCATCGGGTCCAGGTTCTCCATGTTGCAAATCGTGACGGTGTTGTCTTCGGCGTCACGCATCACCTCGTACTCGACTTCTTTCCAGCCGACGAGTGATTTTTCGATGAGTACCTGTCCAACAAGGCTCGCGGCCAATCCGCCACGGGCGATATTTATCAGCTCGTCTTCTGTGGCAGCGACACCGCCGCCGGTTCCACCAAGCGTGTACGCAGGCCGAACGACGACCGGGTATCCAATCTTTTTTCCGGCAGCGACAGAGTCTTCCAACGTCTCCACAGCCTCCGACTCTGGAACCGGTTCGCCAAGCCGGTACATCAGATCTCGGAACTTCTCCCGGTCTTCCGCCATTTCGATGGAAGCGATCTGCGTCCCAAGAACGCGGACGTTGTACTTCTCAAAAACGCCAGCTTCCGACAGCTCGATTGCGAGGTTGAGTCCGGTCTGGCCACCAAGCGTCGGTAGCACGCCGTCCGGTCGCTCTCGATCTATGATGCGCGATACAGCGGCCACCGTCAGTGGCTCTATGTAGACGCGGTCGGCTACGTCTTCATCCGTCATGATCGTCGCCGGGTTGGAGTTGACGAGAACTACCTCGACACCCTCTTCACGCAAAGACTTACAGGCCTGCGTACCGGCGTAGTCGAACTCAGCGGCCTGGCCAATAACAATCGGACCAGATCCGATAACCAGAACCTTTTTTGGAGCAGAGTCGCTCAAGCGATTTCCTTTTGTGAACTAGAGATGAGTCCCATAAACCGGTCGAACAGGTACTCGGCGTCCTGCGGGCCCGGCGATGCTTCTGAGTGGTACTGGATCGTCATGATGGGCAGGCTCTTGTGGCGCAGCCCCTCGACCGTGTCATCGCTGAGGTCACGATGCGTCACCACCACCTCGTCCGACAGCCCATCACTGGATACGGCGTACCCGTGATTCTGTGCTGTCACGTAGACCCGACCCGACTCTTCGTCCATCACCGAGTGGTTGCCGCCACGATGTCCGAACTTGAGCTTGAAGGTCGCCGCACCGAACGCTTTAGCGATCACCTGGTGTCCAAGACATATCCCGAACATCGGGACCTGCTCCGAGAGCGACTTCGCCACTTCCACGACCGACTCCAGGAACACCGGGTCGCCAGGTCCGGGCGATAGCAGTACTCCGTCTGGCTGCAGATACATCACCTCTTCAGCGCTGGTTCCCATCGGCACCACGGTGACGCGCGCTCCTCGTTTTTCAAGATTGCGCAGGATGTTGTACTTGACGCCAAGATCGATCACGACCACATGCGGGCCCGTGCCCGAAGAAACAGACCCCGAACCAGAGCCGGAGCCGCCTTCCCACACATATGTCTCGGCTGTAGAAACGTCGGCCACCACATCGAACTCGCCGTAGCGAGGCGCGGCGCCAAGCTGCTTCAGGCCGTACTCAATATCTTCCTGCGTAGTAACCAGTCCCATCATTACCCCGCGCGAGCGCAGCTTCCGCGTGATCGCCCTCGTGTCCACGCCCGACACACCCGGTATCCCGTTTTGCACCAGATACTCGTGAATGGTCGATTCACTGTCCCTGTGGCTAGGGAGATCGCAGTCCTGGCGTACCACGAAGCCGCGCACCTGTATGCGGCGCGACTCCCAATCGTCATCGTTAACGCCGTAGTTGCCTATTAACGGGTACGTGGGAACAAGGATTTGGCCGCCGTATGAGGGATCGGTCAGCATCTCCTGATAGCCCGTCATGGACGTATTGAACACCACCTCTCCAGTGGCCTCAACGTCCGCACCGAATCGAATTCCCGGGTAGACAGATCCATCTTCGAGAACGAGGTAAGCCGGGAGGCGTTCTTGCTGGGTACTAGTCAACTTTTGCTCCGGCCTCGTGTACTAATTCACCGGCGTAGATGGTTTTCACTACCTGCCCTTTCAGGGTCGTTCCGGCAAGCGGTGTGTTCTTGCCCTTTGAATAAAACGCAGTCGGGTCGACCGTCCATTCAGCAGACGGGTCCAGCACAACAACATCCGCCGGAAGCCCGGGTTTTAACGAACCCAGATCTCGCTTCAGGAACAGCGCAGGAGCGGCGGTCATACGCTCGATCAGGTCTTCTAGCGGCAGCGCTCCGGCGTGAACCGGCACCATGCATGACCCGAACGCCGTCTCTATGTTGCTGATCCCGTGTGCCGCTTCCTGGTAGGTGCATTCCTTGTCGGTCGCAGCGTGTGGAGCGTGGTCTGTGGCGATCAGGTCGATAGTTCCATCTGCCAGTCCCTCGACCACCGCGTCGACGTCGTCGTTCGTACGGAGCGGCGGATTGACCTTGGTGTTGGTGTCGTATGCGGCCGTGCTGAGTGCGCCGTCCTGCGGCGTCTCACCGCCCAGCCCGTACACCCACTCTTCGGTGATGCTCACGTGGTGCGGCGTCGCTTCCGCCGTGACATTCAAGCCGCGCTCTTTGGCCCGTCGCACGGCTTCGACAGCACGGCGTGTACTCAGGTGGGCGATGTGTAGTCGTCCGTCGGTTAGCTCCGCCAGAGCGATGTCACGTTCGACCATCACCGTCTCGGCTTCAGATGGAACACCGGCCAGGCCCAGGTGCGAGGCTATGACGCCCATCTGCATCAGGCCGCCACCGGCGATAGATGGCTCTTCGCAGTGATTGATGATGGGCAGCCCTGTGAGCTGCGAATAGGTCAGAGCCTGCCTCATTATGTTGGGATCAGCGATCGGGTTTCCGTCGTCGGAAAATCCAATCACCCCGGCGTCCGCAAGCTCCGCCATCTCGACAAGCCTCTTGCCTGCCCGTTCCAGCGTCACCGCGCCTATCGTCAGTACGCGTATAACTCCCTGCTCACGGCCCGTCCGCAACACGAACTCGACGGTGGAGGCGTTGTCCTGGTTTGGCTCGGTGTTTGGCATGGCGCAGATGGTGGTGAAACCGCCTGCGGCCGCCGCACGTGTACCGGTGGCGATGGTCTCTTTGTGCTCGAGACCCGGCTCTCTAAGGTGCGTGTGGATGTCGATGAACCCCGGGGTTACGACAAGCCCGGTGGCGTCTATGACGTCATATCCATCTGGGTCGGTCCCGGGTTCATCCGTGACGGCCTCAACGACGCCGTCCTTGAGTAGAACATCGGCCAGACGGTCGATCCCCTGCGCAGGGTCGATCACACGTCCGCCGATTATTGCGATCGGTTTACTCACCGGCACGATTCCTTGCACACAGCATGTAGAGCACGGCCATGCGTATCGCCACGCCGTTACTCACCTGTTCCTCGATAACCGCCTGCGCCCCGTGGGCTACTTCGGAGCTGATTTCGATTCCCTCGTTCATGGGTCCCGGGTGCATGAGAAGGGCTCCCGGATTGGCCAACGCCAATCGGTCGGCATTGACCCCGTAGAGCTTTGAATACTCCCTTAGGTCGGGCAGATTTCCCGAGTCTTGCCGCTCTTTCTGGATGCGAAGCGTCATCACGACGTCCGCACCTTCAAGCGCTTCTTCGACCCGGTCCACGACCTTGATCCCGGTGAAAGCGGCGCTTTCGGCGCGCTCGGACCCGGGCCGTAGGCCGTAAGGAAGCAGCGTCGGCGGTCCGCAGACCGTTACATCGGCACCCATCTTTCGAAGACCCCACACGTCGGATCGGGCGACCCGTGAGAAGTGGAGGTCGCCGATGATCGTGACCTTCTTCCCGGCAATGTCGCCCAGATGTCGGCGCATCGTGTAGAGGTCGAGCAGTGCCTGCGTGGGATGTGCGTGCGTGCCGTCGCCGGCGTTCACGACTGCGGCGTCGATGTTCGATGCCACAAAGTAGGGAGCGCCGGAGTGCGGGTGGCGCATGACCAGCACGTCCACCTTCATCGCCTCAAGCGTGCGCACCGTGTTCAGGAGCGACTCGCCCTTGGACACGCTGCTAGCCGAAGCCGACACGTTGATGACATCCGCGCCAAGGACTTTTCCGGCCTGCTCAAAGGACACGCGTGTGCGAGTGCTGTTCTCGAAAAACAAAGTGAGGATGGTCTTGCCCCGTAGCGTCGGGGTCTTTCGTACGTCCCTGGACAGCACCTCGTTCATGCCGTCCGCCGATTGCAGAAT
>Ga0209403_10002644_pt1 | contig 21147 bp, 19 predicted proteins | sample ArcticOcean_MG_C_8_FD_187440 | JGI IMG/M metagenome (GOLD analysis project Ga0209403, IMG submission 187440) | Marine microbial communities from western Arctic Ocean - ArcticOcean_MG_CB11_86 (SPAdes) (version 2) | ecosystem: Environmental > Aquatic > Marine > Oceanic | place: Arctic Ocean... | reverse complement strand
TTCACCGCCGTCCAGGCGTTCGAATACAGCCACGCGGCCTTTGGTTTCCGCGAAGGCATCTATCCGTCGACTTTCTTCATGGCGACCGGGTTCCACGGCTTCCATGTTCTGGTCGGCACGATCTTCCTGATCGTTTGCTTCTTCCGCGGGCGGGCCGGTCACTTCACGGCGGAGCATCATTTCGGTTTCGAGGCGGCTGCCTGGTACTGGCATTTCGTCGATGTAGTGTGGCTGTTCCTGTTTATCTGCATCTACTGGTGGGGGCGCTAGGCCCCGTCAGGGCTAACGGGGCGCGATGAACGCGCCCCGCGCCTGGCCGCCGCTGTCGCCGCTCACCACCGGGCTGGGGTGCAAATGCCCGCGCTGCGGACGCGGCAGCCTGTTCACCGGTCTGCTCGATGTGCGTGACCGTTGCGCGCGTTGCGATCTCGATCTGTCGCACCACGATACCGGTGACGGCGCGACCGTCTTTGTTATCCTGATCCTCGGCGCGCTTGCCGTCGGCATGGCGATATGGCTGGAGACGGCGTTGGAGCCGCCGATCTGGGTGCATCTCGTCGTCTGGATCCCGGTGATCTCGATTATGTCCGTTGTTATGCTGCGGCCCTTCAAGGGCATCCTCATCGGCATGCATTACAAGAACCTGCGCCATAAATACGAATACAGCGATGACAGCTGAGCGGCGTCCGTTCCGGATCGATTTCTGGCTGACCGTATGCGCGATCCCGGTCCTGACGGTGCTGTTGGGGCTTGGATTCTGGCAAGTCGAGCGATTGGAGTGGAAACAGGACATAATCATCGAGCGGGCGGAACGTTTCGCCGCGCCGCCGATCACTGTCCGGGAGATAACCGGTGCCGATTTGCGCCGCGTCGAACACCGGCGGGTGGCACTGCGCGGTCGGTATCTTCATGACCGGGAAATACTGATCTTGAACAGCGTGCGGCACGGTCAGACCGGTTTTGACCTGGTGACACCGATGGTGCTGGAAGACGGCGGCGGCGTTCTGGTCAATCGCGGCTGGGTGCCGCGCGCGTGGCCGTCCGGCCAGGTCGTGCGGCGCCGGCCCGTCGGAATCGTCGACGTAACCGGGGTGTTGCGCGGCAGCGGCAAGGGAAATCCCTGGATACCGGACAACGATCCGAAAAGGAGCCAATGGTTCTTTACCGATATTGCGCAGATGGCGGCGCATGCGGGATTGAAAGACGCCCGGTCATTCATCGTAAAACTGGCGCCGGGCCGCGATGAAGACGGCTATCCGAAAGGCCCGCATGCGAGCCAGAAGATCCGCAACAAGCATCTCGAATATGCGATTACCTGGTTCGGTCTTGCCGCCGCCCTTGTCGTGATCTACGTCGTCTATCATGTGAAACGGCGAGAGTAAGGAAACCGATTTGTCAGCCTACCAGGAACTTGAAAACCGTTTTCGCCGGATGTCGGCGCTCGGCGAGGCTGCCGGCATGCTGCATTGGGATATGTCGGTGCTGATGCCGCCGGGCGGCGCCGAATCCCGGGTCGAACAGCTCTCGGCACTCAAGCTGACGACGCACGAGATGAAAACCGATCCGCGTCTTGGCGACCTTCTCGACGCCGCCGAGGGCGATGGCCCCGAGGATCCGTGGCAGGCCGCAAATCTGCGTGAAATGCGCCGCAGCTGGACCCACGCCAACGCGGTCGACGCCGATCTGGTGGAGGCAACGACGCGGGCATGCTCGGCCAGTGAAATGGTGTGGCGCGAGGCCCGGCCTGAGAACGACTACGTCCGTATTCTGCCCTATCTCGAAGAAGTGCTGAATTTGAGCCGTCAGGCGGCGGCGGCAAAGGCCGACGTACTTGGCCGGTCGCCCTATGAGGCGTTGCTCGACCAGTACGAACCCGATGGAGACACGACCCGGATCGATGCGCTATTTGCCGATTTGTCTGAATTTCTCCCCAATTTTCTCGAAACCGCCCTGGCGCGCCAGACGGCGCGGGGCGAAGGCCGGTTGCCCGACGGCCCGTTTCCGGTCGACCGGCAGCGCGCTCTCGGTGAGCGTCTGATGGCAGTGCTGGGGTTCGATTTCGATGCCGGGCGGCTGGATGTCAGCCTGCATCCGTTCTGCGGTGGCGTGTCCGGCGACGTCCGCATCACCACACGCTATACCGAAGACAATTTTACCCAAAGCCTGATGGGAGTGCTGCACGAGACCGGCCATGCGCTCTACGAAATGGGCCTGCCGGCGGACTGGCGATATCAGCCGGTCGGTGCGGCGCGCGGCATGGTGCTTCATGAAAGCCAGTCGCTGTTGATTGAGATGCAGGCCTGCCGCAGCCGTGAGTATCTGGAATTCGCCGCGCCGTTGATGCGGGAATCGTTCGGCGGGTCCGGACCGCACTGGGATGTCGAAAATCTCTATCGCCTGTACACGAAGGTCGAACGCAGCTTTATCCGGGTCGATGCGGATGAGGTGACCTATCCGGCGCATGTCATCCTGCGCTACCGCCTCGAACGGGCGCTGATCGGCGGCGATATGACGCTTGGCGATCTTCCCGGCGCATGGAACGACGGGATGGAGGAACTGCTGGGCATCCGCCCGCCCGACGACCGTCTCGGCTGTCTTCAGGATATCCACTGGTATGACGGCGCCTGGGGGTATTTTCCGACCTACACGATGGGTGCGATGGCGGCGGCGCAGCTTTTCGCCGCGGCCAAAGAGGCGCGGCCAGGGGTTTCCGACGCGATCGCCCAGGGCGATTTCACGCCGCTGGTAGGCTGGATGCGCGAGAATTTGCACGCCCGTGCCTCATCTGCCTCAACCGACGAGCTGATGACCGCCGCCACCGGCAAGCCGCTCGGCACCGCGGCCTTCAAGGCCCATCTGGAGGCGCGTTACGGGTGATCCGGCGGCCCCCGGAACACTCGCCCGGCCGCTTTCTCAATGGGGCCAAAAGCTGTATTCGCGTTTGACTTGCCCGCCGGCCCGACTAAATTCTGCGCGTCGATGAGGAAGAGACTTTGAAATATATATCCACCCGCGGCGAGGCGCCCGTTCTTGCGTTTGACGATGTGCTGCTGGCCGGTCTGGCCGCGGATGGCGGACTCTACGTGCCAGCGGAATGGCCGCAATTCAGTTTCGACGATTTTGCCGCGATGGCGGGGCTGTCCTATGACCAGATCGCGTTTCGGGTCATTCAGCCCTTCGTTGACGGCACCATTGCCGATGACGATCTCGAGCGCATGATCGACGAAACCTATGCGCAGTTCGGACATGCGGCGGTGGCGCCCCTGAAACAGATCGGGACCAACGACTGGCTGATGGAACTGTTTCACGGGCCCACCCTCGCTTTCAAGGATTTTGCCCTTCAGCTTGTCGGGCGGATGTTCGCTCATGTTCTGGCGGCGCGCGGCAAGCGGGTTACGATTGTCGGCGCCACGTCGGGCGATACCGGCTCGGCGGCGATCGAAGCCTGTCGCGACCGCGACAATATCGATGTGTTTATCCTGTTCCCCGAAGGCCGCGTCTCGTCGGTCCAGCAGCGCCAGATGACCACCGTGGATAGCGCCAACGTGCACGCCGTCGCGATCGGCGGCACGTTTGACGATTGTCAGGACCTGGTGAAGGCGATGTTTAACGATTCCCAGTTCCGCCTGGCGCAGAATCTGTCGGCGGTGAATTCGATCAACTGGGCGCGGGTGATGGCGCAGATCGTGTATTACGTGGTTGCCGCCGTGCGCCTCGGTGCGCCAGGCCGGGCAGTCAGCTTTGCCGTGCCAACCGGTAATTTCGGTAATGTGTTGGCCGGCTGGGCCGCCTGGAAATGCGGCCTGCCCATAGACCGGCTGGTGGTCGGCACCAACAGCAATGACATCCTGTTCAGGTTCTTCGAGACCGGCGAGATGAAGATGGCGGCGGTCGAACCGACCTTGTCGCCTAGCATGGATATCCAGGTATCGAGCAATTTCGAACGCCTGCTTTTCGATATGCTCGGTGGCGACGGTGCCGCGGTGCGGCAATGGATCGACGATTTCCGCCAGACCGGCGCGGTGTCGGTCGACGATGCGCGTCTCGCAGCGGCACGGGAAAAGTTTGTCGCCGCCCGGCTCGACGATGCCGGCACAAGGCGGGTCATCCGCGAAATCTATGAGACGACCGGCGAGCTGCTCGATCCGCACAGCGCTATCGGTGTGGACGCGGCGCGGCAATGCCGCGGCGATTCCGCCGTGCCGATGATTGCGCTGGCGACGGCGCATCCGGCGAAATTTCCCGATGCGGTCGAAGCGGCGACCGGCGTACACCCGGCCCTGCCCGAACGCATGGCCGGGTTGTTCGACCGGGTGGAAAGATATGACACGCTGGCCAACGATATCGGCGCGGTGCAGGATTATGTCCGCCGTACGGTCGGCGCAGGAGGAGTCGCATGACGATCGAACGGGCTGAGCTGCCGGGCGGGATGCAGGTCGTCACCGACCGCATGGAATCGGTGGAATCCGTGACGCTGGGCGTGTGGGTCAATGCCGGCGCGCGCAACGAACCCGTCGAAATCAACGGTGTGTCACACTTGCTCGAACATATGGCGTTCAAAGGAACCGCCCGGCGCTCGGCGCTCGATATTGCGGTTGAGATCGAGAATGTCGGCGGTCACCTCAACGCCTATACATCCCGGGAATCTACGGTTTATTACGCTACCGTCTTGAAAGAAGACGCCGATCTGGCGCTCGATATCGTATCCGATATCCTGATGAATTCGGCTTTCGATGACGACGAGCTTGCGCGCGAACGCGCTGTCGTGCTGCAGGAAATCGGTCAGGCGAACGATACTCCCGACGATATTATTTTCGACACGTTTCAGGAAACCGCCTATCCCGATCAGCCGCTCGGGCGTCCCATTCTCGGGCGGGCCGATGTGGTCGGCGTCATGCCACGGGAGTCACTGGTCGGCTATATGGGCGCGCAATATGGCGGCGAACGGATGGTCTTGTCCGCGGCCGGCAATCTTGATCACGATGCGCTTGTCCGCCTTGCGGAAAAAGCGTTTTCCGGGGTGTCGCCGTCGACTGCCGCCGCGGCCGCGCCGGGACATTACATCGGTGGCGATGCGCGCGAAATTCGCGATCTCGAACAGGCGCATCTGGTGATGGGCTTTGAAGGTGTCGGCTACGACGACGACGATTATTATCCGCTTGCCGTGCTGTCGACGGCGCTGGGCGGCGGAATGTCGTCGCGTTTGTTTCAGGAAATACGCGAAAAGCGCGGGCTGGTCTATTCGATCTATACGTTCTCGTCGGCTTACCAGGATAGTGGATTGTTCGGACTTTACGCCGGGACCGGCGAAGACGAAGTGGCGGAGTTGATGTCTGTTGTGTGCGATGAGCTGCGCGGCGTTGCCGCCGATTTTCTGGCGGATGACGAGATCAGGCGGGCGCGCGCGCAGATAAAATCCGGCGTGCTGATGTCGCTTGAAAGCACATCGTCGCGCGCGGAAAGGTTGGCCCGGCATTTGCAGGTCTATGGCCGTATTATCCCGATAGATGAAATCTCGCGCCGGATCGACGCGGTCAGTGCCGTTGATATCCAGCGGGTTGCTGCGCGGTTGCTGACATCGGCACCGACATTGACGAGCCTTGGCCCGGTCGGCCGGCTGGAAGATTATGAGGCTGTGAAAGCGCGGTTGGCGTCCTGAGTACTGCGTCCGGAAGGGCGCGGCAGGCCTTCGCCGGGATATTCCAATAACTGGTTATGCGTGTCCGGCGTCGCCCGACAGCATGGACACCTCGATCCCCATTTTGGCGAGGGCGCCCTTCCACATGGTGTCCGGATCGGTGCCGAAGACCAGCGTGTCGTCCGCCGCCACTGACAGCCAGCCATTGGCCTGAATTTCGGTATCGAGCTGACCCGGGCCCCAGCCCGCATAGCCGAGCGCAAGCAGGCTGTTGCGCGGCCCATCGCCCTCGGCGATGTCGCGCAGGATGTCGGTTGTCGCCGTCATGGCGATCTGATCGTCGATCACCATTGTCGCGTCCTGGACGTAATCCGATGTGTGCAGCACGAAGCCGCGGCCGGATTCGACCGGTCCCCCGAAATGCACGCGGATGTCGTCGCCGCCCGGCGCCGGTGAAAGATCAAGCTGATCGAGCAAATCGGGGAAATCGATGTTTTCCAGCAATTTGTTGACCACGAGGCCCATCGCGCCGTCTTCGGTGTGGGCACATAAATAGATCACGGATTTGGCAAATCGTTCATCCAGCATCTGTGGCATGGCGACCAGGAGCTGGCCGGTCAGGTATCCGTCTTCCTTTGAATCTTCTGAATCTTCGGTCATATCGCACCTGCATTTTCGTTTTGTCCGGTAAAGGGCGGTCTTGTCCCGGTTGTGTCTTTATCGGTCTGTATTCGGCCCAACACGCAAAGTTTACGGCTTCGGCCCAATCTTTGAACCCGAATTGGTGTTTCGGACATCATCATGCCCTATATTATAATCCAAGATCACTCAAAGGGTTAATGCCAACATGTTGTCGGCGAAACGAATGGTTTTCAAGTCTTTCCGAGCGGTTGCGCTGGCGCTGGCCGCCGTTCCGCTGATGGTGATTCCCTCGCTGGCGGCGACGTCGGGCTGGTTTGAGCACGAACACGGTGCCGTCCGGCTGATTGCCGGCGGCAATGCCGCCGGCAGCGGTGAAAAACTTGATCTCGGTCTGGAATTCAAGATGAAGCTGGGCTGGAAGGTGTATTGGCGCTCGCCGGGCGATGCCGGGTTTCCGCCGCAGGTAAGCTGGGCGGGCTCGACGAACTTTGCCGAGGCGGCGATGGAATGGCCGGCGCCCAGGCGGTTTTCCGTCCTCGGGCTGGAAACCCTCGGCTACAAGGATTCGGTTGTATTCCCCATCGCCGCATCGGTGTTCGAGCCGGGCAAGGCGGTGGATTTGCGCGCGCGGGTGCGTTTCCTGACCTGCGACGATATCTGTGTGCCCTATGAGACCAGTTTTAAACTGATCCTGCCGGCCGGCCCCGATCTCAATACGCCCGAATCCGGGATTATCGATACCTGGCGCGCCCGCGTGCCGCGGCAGGGCGGTCCCGGTCTGTCGATCGAGCGCGCTGAAATCGCGGGTGAGGGCGCCTCCCAGGCGCTGATCGTCCGCGTCACCGGCACGAATTCGCTCAAAAGCCCCGATCTGTTCGTCGAAGGCCCGGCCGATTACGGGTTCAAAAAACCAGTCGTCCAGATCGCCTCGATCGGCAACGAAGCGTTGATGCGGATCGGCGTTCAGGCGCCCAAACGCCTTGATGCGAGGCTAGCCGGCGAGACGGTGACCCTGACGCTGGTCGATGGCGACCGCGCGGTCGAACGGAAACTGACCCTGTTGCGCGCCGCCGCCGCCGGGGCCGCTCTGCCAGCGGCGTCCGGCAGTCCCGGTAACACTTCCCTGGGCGACACCTCCCCGGGCTACGGGTTTCTCGCCATTCTCGGTCTCGCGCTCCTCGGCGGGCTGATCCTCAATCTGATGCCCTGCGTCCTGCCCGTTCTGTCGATCAAACTTCTGTCCGTGGTCAGCCACGGCGGCGACGCGCCGGCCCACATCCGGGCTGGATTTCTCGCCTCGTCGGCGGGCATCGTCGCGTGTTTCCTGTTGCTCGGGACTTTCGCCGTTGGCCTGCAAAGCGCCGGTCTTGCGGCGGGCTGGGGCATTCAGTTCCAGCAGCCCGCGTTTCTCGCCTTCATGATCGCGGTGATTACCCTGTTTGCCTGCAATATGTGGGGCCTGTTCGAAATCCGGCTGCCCGGCGCGATTGCAGACGCGGCGGCCGGCGCCGGCGGCAACACCAAAGGGCTGGGCGGTCATTTTCTGACCGGCGCGTTCGCAACCCTGCTGGCGACCCCGTGTTCGGCGCCGTTTCTCGGTACCGCAGTAGGATTTGCGCTGTCGCGCGGCCCGCTGGAGATCTATGCGGTGTTCCTGGCGCTCGGCATCGGCCTCGCGCTGCCGTGGATCGCCGTCGCGGCCTTTCCCGTACTGGTGAACTGGCTGCCCAAACCAGGCCATTGGATGATCACCCTGAAGCGCATCCTGTCGATCGCGCTGATCGGCACCGCCGCATGGCTGCTTAGCGTGCTGTGGTTCCAGATCGGCGGGCCGGCGGCAGGGATCATCGCGCTACTGATGGCGGCCATTTGCGTCTCGATCTGGCAATACCGGCACCTTAGCGACAAAGCGCGCTTCGCCACCTGGGTCGTCGTCGGATTGTTGACCGCGATCTCGATGGTCGGCGCCGACAGTTTTGCCAATTTCGGTCCCGACCGCGGCATCGCTACCGACAACAAAACGTGGCGCAAATTCGACCTCGCCGCCGTGGCGTCAGAGGTTGCGAAGGGCAACACCGTGCTGGTCGACGTGACCGCGGACTGGTGTCTGACCTGCCAGGTCAACAAATCTCTGGTGCTGAACCGGGGCCCGGTGGCGGAAATTCTCGGCGCCGGGCGGATCATCGCCATGAAGGCGGACTGGACCAAGCCCGATCCCGCTATCTCGGCTTATCTGAAAAGCTTTGGCCGTTACGGCATCCCGTTCAACGTTGTTTACGGTCCGTCCATGCCGCGGGGCGTGACACTGCCGGAGATCCTGACCGAATCCAGCGTCCTTGCGGCGATTGAAAAGGCAGGCGGCAAGGCAGCGCTGGCACGCCGCTGATTTCGGCGTTTGCCAGGCCGGTGAATCTTCGCGCGTACGGGTGACAAATCGCCCCGGGTGCTCTATCTCAATCCGGTAATCTTCGGGCCTTTGAAGGGCCCTTTTCAGCAAAGGGAGAGAGACATGGCAATTGGTGTGGGTGACAAGATTCCATCCGGGGCGCTGGCGACAATGGGGGCCGAGGGTCCCGGTCCGGTAACGACGGAAGAGCTGTTCGGCGGCAAGAAAGTCGTGCTTTTCGCCGTTCCCGGCGCGTTTACGCCGACATGTTCGGCCAAACATCTGCCCGGCTTCGTCGAGAAGGCCGGTGAGATCAAGGCCAAGGGCGTCGATACCATTGCCTGCCTGGCGGTCAATGACGTGTTCGTCATGGACGCCTGGGGCAAGGACCAGAATGCTGCCGGCAAGGTCGAAATGCTCGCCGATGGCAGTGCCGCGCTGACCAAAGAGCTCGGTACGGTGCTCGATCTGACCGATCGCGGCCTCGGCGTGCGGTCGAGCCGCTATTCGATGATCGTCGAAGACGGCACCGTCACCCAGATCAATCTGGAAGAGGGTGGCGGGTTCGAGGTCAGCGACGCCGACACGATCCTCAGCCAGCTCTAGCCGCCGGCACCGTTCCGTTTAACGCCCCGGCCCCCGTTTAAGATGCGGCGGCCGGGGCGCTTTCATAACCAGAACCTGGATATCGGCGATATGGGAAAATTTGGCGTCGGGCAGGGTGTCACGCGCGAAGAGGATCCGCGCCTGCTGCGCGGCCGTGGCGTGTTCGTCAACGATGTGAACCTGCCCGGACAGGCGCATGCGATCGTCCTGCGATCGCCGCACGCCCATGCCGATATCCGGTCGATAGAGACGTCGTATGCAGCGGGCTTGCCTGGCGTGCTGGCGGTCTATACCGGGGCGGATGTCGCGGCGGACAATCTCGGCGTGCCGGGCATGCCGGCCAAGTGGCTGCGGCCCGACGGCGCACCGATGAAATACCGTCCACAGCCGCCGCTTGCCATCGGCCGGGTCCGATATGTCGGCGATCCAGTGGCGCTGATAATTGCCGATACGCTCGATCAGGCGCGCGATGCCGCCGAAGCGGTCGAGATCGACTATGCGTCGTTGCCGTCGGTCACAGACACTGCATTGACCGTGGACGCGGATTCCCCGCTGGTCTGGGACGATTATCCCGATAACGTGTCCGGCCTGTTCCAGGCCGGCGATGCCGCGTCGGTCGAGACCGCGTTCGCATCGGCGCACCGGATCGTGCGGCGGCGTTTCGTTATTTCCCGGGTGTTTGCCCAGTACATGGAAACCCGTGGTGCCATCGGCGCCTATGACGAGCGCGAAGATCGTTTTCTGCTGCACGCCGACGTGCAATACCCCCACCGGGTGCGCCAGCTTCTCGGCGAAAAGGTCTTCAACGTGCCGGAACAGAATATCCGCGTCGTTGCCCGCGATGTCGGCGGCGGCTTCGGCACCAAGGGCTGGCAATATCCTGAACACAGACTGGTCCTGTGGGCGGCGCGCAAGCTCGGCCGGCCGGTCAAATGGGCGTGCGAGCGCACCGAGGCGGTCATGGCGGACGAGCACGGCCGAGACAACGTCACCGATGCCGAACTGGCGTTCGATGCGGCCGGCAAGGTGGTCGGCCTGCGGGTAAAGACGATCGCCAATATCGGCGCCTATCTGTCGGCGATCCGCAATCTGCTGGCCGCCTTTACCAATGTCGGTACGCTGATCGGCGTCTACGACATTCCGGCGGCCCATGTCGCCGTGCGCACCGTGCATTCGAACACCAACCCGACCGCGCCCTATCGCGGTGCCGGACGGCCCGAGGCGACCTACGTCATCGAGCGGATGTTCGACGAGGCTGCGCGGGAGCTTGGGATCGATCCCGTGGAACTGCGGGCACAAAACATGATTGCACCAGAAGCGATGCCGGTGAAGACGGCGCTTGGGCTCTGTTACGACTGCGGCGAATTCGCGAAAAACCAGGAGACGGTCCTTAAAATGGCCGATTTCAAGGGATTTCCGGCGCGGCGCACGGCGGCGCAGGATCGTGGATTGCTGCGCGGCATCGGGACGGCAAATCCGATCGAACGTTCGGCCTCGCCGTCGCCCGAATTTGCCGAGATACGCTTCAGCACCGACGGCACCGCGACCATCCTGATGGGCACCAAAAGCCAGGGGCAGGGGCACGAGACGGTCTACAAGCAGATCGTTGCCGAGCGCCTCGGGCTCGATCCGGCGCGCATGCGGGTGATCGACGGCGATACCGACCGGGTCGCCTTCGGCATCGGCACCATGGGCTCGCGCTCGACCGTCATCGGCGGCTCGGCGCTTTATTTCGCGGCCGACAAGATCATAGAAAAGGCGACGAAAATAGCGGCCCATGTGCTCGAAGCCAGCGCCGTCGATATTGAATTCGCCGAGGGCAGCTTCGTCGTCGCCGGCACCGACCGAAGTGTTGCGCTGACCGACGTGGCGAAAGCCTCGTTCACCCCCGCAAGATTGCCGAAGGGGGTCGAGCCCGGCCTGTTCGAGACAGCGACATTTGCGCCCGAAGACGACACTTACCCCAATGGTAGTCATGTCTGCGAGGTCGAAATCGACCCGGAAACCGGTGTGGTCGACGTGGTCGGCTACTGGGTGGTCGACGATGTCGGCACGATGATCAATCCGGTGATCGTCAAGGGCCAGATCCACGGCGGTATCGCCCAGGGTATCGGCCAGGTGCTGGGCGAACAGGTCGCCTACGATCCCGATAGCGGCCAGCTCCTCAGCGCATCGTTCATGGACTACATGATGCCGAGGGCCGACGATTTTCCCGATATCGCGATCACCGCCAACGAAGTGCCGACGAGCCGCAATCCGCTCGGCGTCAAGGGCGCGGGCGAGGCGGGCACCGTGGGCGCGCTGCCGGCAACCATGAACGCGGTGATGGACGCATTGGCGCAGGTCGGTGTGGCCGAGCTAGATATGCCGGCGACGCCGAGCCGGGTGTGGCAGGCAATCCGGGACGGAGCGGGTTAGCCGACCGGAAAATACCGGTCCAGCCAGTTGCGCAGGGTGAACGCGACCTGCGGGTTTGCATCGACGAACATGAAATGGTCGGCACCGTCGAGCAGATGCAGCTCAAACGGCGGTTCTGCCATCCGCGCGAGGCTGAACGCCTCGTCGTAATTGCACACGCGGTCGCGCGCGCTGTGCAGGATGAGGACCGGACGCGGCGAAATCCTAGCCATCATTTCTTCCGGCCGGAACGTAAAGAACGACACCGCGGTCTCCGCCGTGAACTGCATCAGCGAGCCGTTCGAGGTCAGGTTGACCTGCAGCTCCTTCGGCATCTCGAAGATGTCGAACCGGTGGATCATTTTCGATTCTCCTGTCCGTTCGCGATACCGGAGGCCGTCCTCCATCATGTTCAGGAACGCGTTCCAGGATTCCGGTGTGTGCATGCCGCGGATGATGCGCTCGCCGTTGCCGAGGCCGTTTTCGAGGATGACGGCCGCGACCCGATCATCGATTCCGGCCGCATATACCGCAACGCCCGCGCCGAGGCTGGATCCGCAGAGCGCGATGCGGCCGCCGTCGACCTCCGGGCGGGATGCCATATAAGTGAGCGCGTTGCGGGCATCCGACACCTCTTCCATCGCGATCACGCGCCCGGGTTCCCCTTCGCTCTCGCCACAGCCGCGATAATCGAATCGCAGCGCGACATAGCACCAGGATTCGAACTGCTCGCAGACCCATTCGGGTCCGCCGTCCTTGTTGGCGCCGAAGCCGTGCATCATGATGATGGCCGGTCGGCGCTCGCCGGATTTCAATCCATCCGGTATATGGACGATTCCGGACAGCGCCAGACCGTCGGACGGAAATGTCACAGATTGCTGCATGGTGTCCTTCCGCGGTGAAATTCAATCCCAAGGTTGCGTCAGCGCGCTTCTTCCAGTCCCATCCGTGCAAGCTCGTCGGCGCGTTCGTTCTCGGCATGGCCGGCATGTCCTTTGACCCAGTGCCAGCTGACATCGTGGCGCGCTATGGCTTCATCCAGCCGGCGCCACAGATCATCGTTTTTGACCGGCTTCTTGGCCGCGGTTTTCCAGCCGCGTTTTTTCCACGAATGGATCCATTCAGTGATCCCCTTCTGGACATAGGTGCTGTCGGTATAAAGATCGGCTGTCACCCCGCGGTTGAGGGCTTCCAGGGCCTGGATTGCGGCCATCAGCTCCATCCGGTTATTGGTGGTCTCCGGCTCACCGCCCTTGAGCTCCCGCTCGGTGTCGTTCCAGCGCAGGATAGCGCCCCAGCCGCCGGGGCCAGGATTGCCGCTGCATGCGCCATCGGTGAATATTTTAACAGTGCCGGTCTGTTCGTTCATCGTCTTACGCTACTCCGTCCGCGGGGCGTCAGCCTACCCCGTACGCAGTGGAATCGGATACCGACCGGTGAAATTCGATTATGGGCAGAAATTCCACCGGGTTCTTGCGCCGGGTAAAGGCGGCCTCGGGGGTGTTGAACCAGTCGTGCAGGCGGGTCAGCAGAAAGCGCATCGCCGCACCCCGGGTGAGGATCGGCAGTGCCTCGCGCTCGGCCGGTTCAAGCGGTCGGACTGTCTGATAACCGTCCAGGAGCGCGCCCGCCCGGTCCGCGTCGAATTGCCCGTCGCCCCTGAAACACCAGGCATTGAGGCAGACGGCAATATCGTAGGCGAGGCTATCATTGCAGGCGAAATAGAAATCGATCACGCCCGAAAGTTCGCCTTTGTTGAAAAAGACATTGTCGGGAAACAGATCGGCGTGGATAATTCCCGTCGGTAGGCCGGACGGCCAGCTTCGTTCGAGCAACGCGAGTTCGCCGTCGATCCAGGCCGCAAAACCGGCCTGCAATTCGTTCGTCCGGCCGGCGAGCGGCGTGAATATCGGCCGCCACGCCGGTTTCGACAGGTCGTTGGGGCGCGTTATCGTGAAATCAACGCCGCCGACATGCAACCGTGCCATGGCATTGCCGATTGCGCGGCAATGTTCCGGGGTAACGTCGCGCGGCCAGTCGCCGTCCAGAAAGGTGACGATCGCGGCAGGACGCCGCGACAGCGTGTGCAGCATTTCCCCGGTACGGTCCCTGACCGGGACCGGGCAGGGAAAACCGCAATCGGCGAGATGTGCCATAAGGCCGAGATAGAACGGCAGGTCTTCACGCCGTACCCGCTTCTCGTATAGCGTCAGGACGAATTTTCCGGCATCGGTGGACAGCAGAAAATTGGAATTCTCGATCCCCTGCGCGATTCCCTCGCACGACACCACCGCGCCGATATCGTATCCGGCGACGAACATGTCGAGATCGGCGGCGCGGATGTCGGTATAGACAGCCACGCGGCCGGTTTCCGGATCAGGCGCTGAGCGCGCGGGGCAGGCTGAAGGTCACGTTCTCGTCGATGATATCGCGTTCCTCAACCGTGACGTCGTAATGGGCGGACAATGCGTCGATCAGTTCCTGCACCAGGATTTCGGGCGCCGATGCGCCAGCGGTGATTCCGAGCGTTGAGACGTCATCGAGCCAGCTGTCTTCCAGTTCCGCCGCCCGTTGTATCAGGATCGATTTCGGGCATCCGACGGTCAGCGCCACTTCCGCCAGCCGGCTCGAATTGGATGAATTCGGTGCGCCGAGGACGATCAGCGCTTCGCATTCGTCGGCAAGGTCCTTGACTGCCGCCTGGCGGTTGGTGGTCGCATAACAGATATCCTCTTTGCGCGGCGCTTCGATATTGGGAAACCTGCGCTGCAGGATTGAGACGATCTCGGCGGTGTCGTCGACCGACAATGTGGTCTGGGTGACAAAAGCGAGATTGTCGGGGTCAGGCACCTCAACCGTTTTAGCCTGCGCGGCGTTCTCGACCAGGATCATTTCCCCGTCGTGTAGCTGACCCATGGTGCCGACGACTTCAGGGTGGCCCTCGTGACCGATCAGGATCAGATCCTTGCCCTCTTTCTGGTGACGGGCGGCGTCGACATGCACCTTGGTGACCAGCGGGCAGGTCGCGTCGAGGTAACACATGTCGCGGTCGTCGGCCTCGGCGAAAACCGATTTCGCCACGCCGTGGGCGGAAAACACGACGGGTCTGTTGTCCGGCACTTCTTCAAGTTCTTCGACAAACACAGCGCCTTTTGCCTCAAGATCCTCGACGACATACCGGTTATGCACGATTTCATGCCGGACATAGACCGGCGCGCCGTGCTTTTCGATCGCCAGTTCGACGATCTTGATGGCCCGGTCGACGCCGGCGCAGAAGCCGCGCGGGCCGGCGAGAAGAATTTTCAGCGGTCTGTTGGTCATGTTTTTCCCCGGAAAGCCGCGTCATCATAGGCGAATCCGCCGCCTTGTGAAAACATGCCCCGTTAACTACAGTCGGCGCCGCTAAGGCGCGCAAGTACCCAATTCATATAGCGCGCTGAACGGAATTCGTGAAGGGAACAAACATGTCGGAACCTGTCATTGCACAGAAATCGCCCTACGGTGTCGAAGTCGAAGCCGGCAAGGATTACTGGTGGTGTGCCTGCGGACAAAGCAAGAGCCAGCCGTTCTGCGACGGATCGCACAAAGGGACGGGACTGTCGCCGCAACAGTATTCGGCGACGGAATCGGCCGAGGTCTGGTTTTGCGGCTGCAAGCACACCGGCGCCGTGCCGATGTGCGACGGATCGCACAAAAACGTCTGACCAGCCAGCCGAGACGTTCCATACTTCCCTCCAGACATTCACTCCGGCTGATCCGGACCGTCGCCTTCGTCACCGTCGCCGGCCTGTTGGCGTCGAGCTGCAGTCTGTTCGGCGACAGTACGGTTTACCGTTGTCCTGCCGTCTTTATTCTCGACGATGCCAAGGACCTGACGCGATTTAAGGCGGGGCCCGGCCGCGATATCACCGATATTCTGCTCGAAGCCGAAATCGTCAATTTCACCGGCGAGTGCGACTATGGCGACGGCGAGGTCGAGATCGAGCTTCTTGTCCAGATCAGGGTGGAACGCGGTCCGGCAAATAAAAACCGCGAGATTAAGTTCGATTATTTTGCGGCCATTCCCAAATTCAAGGGACAAGCCGAAGGCAAACGTGTCCTGCCGGTCATAGGCGAATTCGAGGGTACCCGTACCCGGCTTGTCTATCAGGATGAATTGAAGATGGTGATTCCGGTGGCAAAGCCGACCGACGGCGGGGCGATCGAGATCGTTCTCGGTTTCCAGCTGACGCCCGCGGAGCTGAAGTTCAATCGCAGCCGGAAACAACGCTGATCCGATTCGCCGCGGCAGTTGTATTGAATTGCGCGGGGACTAAGATGATCCTCACATCAGGCAGGTTTTCACCGAACCGGTGAAGATACAGCCTTACAGATGAACCCTGCGGGAGAGACGGCTTCCGCGTGGAACCGCCGCCGAAGGAGCAACCGCCCCGGAAACTCTCAGGCAAACGGACCGCAGGAGGATGTAACTCTGGAAAGCAGACGGCGCGGTTGCCGTCTCACCGAAGGCGTAAACCCGCAAGGCTTCGCGGGTGAATCTCTCAGGTCACCGGACAGAGGGGGCACGTAGGCTTCTGTGACAGGGGCCGCTCATCCGTGAGGGGAGGACGTGCTATCGCCGGAACAGACACCGCAGATTTGAACTGCAGCGACCTGAAACGCACGGCGCTCTATGAGCTGCATGTCGCCCATGGCGGCAAGATGGTGCCGTTCGCGGGCTATGAAATGCCGGTGCAATACCCCGCCGGTATCCTCACCGAGCACAATCACACCCGGGCGAAAGCCTCGATCTTCGATGTTTCGCATATGGGACAAATCGCGCTGCGTGGCGCGGACCCGTCCACCGCGCTGGAAACCCTGGTGCCGGGCGATATCGCGGGGCTGGCCCCTGGCCGGATGCGCTACACCATGTTCACGAACGAGACCGGCGGTATTCTCGATGATCTGATGGTGACCAATGTCGGCGAGTATCTGTTTCTGGTCGTCAACGCCGCCTGCAAGGATTCCGATATCGCTCATCTCAAAGACAGGTTGCCGGGCGGGATTGAGGTTGAAATCCTCGATAACCGGTCGTTAATCGCACTGCAGGGACCGGCCGCCGCCGCAATCATGGCGCGGTACGCGCCCGGTGCGGACACGATGCCGTTCATGACAGCCCTTCCTTTCGAGATCGATGGCAGCCGCCTTGCGGTCACCCGGTCGGGATACACCGGCGAAGACGGCTATGAGATTTCGATTCCGTCGGATGCCGCCCTGCGGATCACCGAATTATTTCTATCCGCGAAGGACGTGGAATTCGCCGGGCTCGGCGCACGGGATTCGTTGCGGCTTGAGGCCGGACTTTGCCTCTATGGCCACGATATCGATGAGACCACCACGCCGGTGGAAGCCGCCCTGACCTGGTCGATCGGCAAACGGCGCCGCGCCGCCGGCGGGTTTCCCGGCGACACCGTCATCAAACAGCAGATCGCCGACGGCGTTGCTCGTAAACGCGTCGGTATCCTGCCGGACGGCAAGGCGCCCGCTCGCGAGGGCACCGGGATTACCGATGCGGACGGTGCACCGATCGGGACAGTGACATCGGGCGGGTTCGGCCCGTCCGTAGAAGGGCCCGTTGCCATGGGCTATGTCGATATCGCCCATGCCACGACCGATACGCCGGTCAATCTGGTCGTCCGTGGCCAACCCCGTCCGGGCCGGATCGCGCCGATGCAGTTCGTTCCCAACAGATATTACCGAGAACAGGAGTAGCCGAAATGAGCGATCTGAAATATTCCGAAGAGCACGAATGGATCCTGCTGGAGGGCGATGTCGTCACTGTGGGGATCAGCGACTTCGCGCAGCAACAGCTTGGCGATGTGGTTTTTGTCGAGCTGCCCACCGTTGGCCGGCGGGTTGAACAATTCGGCGACGCGGCCGTGGTTGAATCGGTCAAGGCGGCGAGCGAGGTTTTCGCCCCGGTTTCGGGCCAGATCGTTGAGGTAAATGAAGCGCTCGAGCGAGATCCCGAGCTGGTCAATAGGTCGCCGACCGGCGATGGATGGTTCATGAAGATCCGCCTTGGCGATCCGGAGGAACTGGAGGGCCTGATGGATGAAGCCGAATATGCCGATTTTGTGGCGAGCCAGGGTTGATGCGCTATTTGCCGCTCACGGAGGCCGATCGCAGTGACATGCTCGCCGTCATCGGCGCGCCGTCGGTCGACAGCCTGTTTCGCGATGTGCCGGAAAGCGTCCGGTTGGCCGGTCCGGTCGATCTCCCTGCGCATCAGGGTGAGCTGGAGGTTGAATGCGCGCTGACGGCGATGGCGGCAGAAAACGTCCCCGCCGGTTCGGTGCCGTTTTTTCTCGGCGCCGGCGCCTACCGCCACCATGTGCCGGCATCGGTCGATCATCTGATCCAGCGCGGCGAGTTTTTGACCTCATATACGCCGTACCAGCCGGAAGTATCCCAGGGGACGCTCCAGTATCTGTTTGAATTCCAGTCCCAGGTCGCCCTTATCACGGGCATGGATGTGGCCAATGCGTCGATGTATGACGGCGCGACATCCTGTGCCGAGGCGGCACTCATGGCGCGGCGCGTCACAAAGCGCCCCAATGTGGTGCTGTCCGGCGGGCTACACCCGCATTACGGCGAAACCACCGAGACTCTCCTTAAATTCCTGGACAGCAAAATCGATGCAATGCCGGCCGATATCGACGGAACCGAGGATATCGTTTCGCGCATCGGCGCCGATACCGCCTGCGTGATCGTCCAGTATCCCGACCTGTTCGGCCGGGTGCGCGATCTGCAACCCGTCGCAGACGCGTGTCACGACGCGGGCGCGCTTCTGGTTGTGGCGATGACGGAGATCGTCGCACTTGGCGCGCTTAGATCGCCGGGCGAGATGGGAGCGGATATCGTCGCCGCCGAAGGAAGATCGCTCGGCAATCCGCTGAATTTCGGCGGACCCTATGTCGGACTGTTCGCCTGCAGCGACAGGCATGTCCGCCAGATGCCGGGACGACTGGCCGGTGAAACCGTGGACGTCGATGGCAAGCGGGGCTGGGTTCTGACCCTGTCGACCCGCGAACAGCATATCCGGCGGGAGAAGGCGACCAGCAACATCTGCACCAATTCCGGCCTTTGCGCGCTGGCATTTACCATACACATGTCTCTGCTCGGCGAAGACGGCTTTCGCCGCCTTGCGGCGCTCAATCATGTGAAGGCGGTGCAGCTTGCCGACCGGTTCGCCGCCGCGGGAATAGAGGTTCTCAACCAGACGTTTTTCAACGAGATGACCGTGCGGCTATCGGGGCCGGCGGCGCCCGAGGTCGACAGGCTGGCGGCGGAAGGCGTTCTGGCTGGCGTTCCGGTGTCTCGCCTGTTGCCCAATGACGATCGTGCGCGCGACTTGCTGCTGGTTGCGGTGACGGAGACGGCGACCGAGGACGATATGGACCGTTTGGTTGCGGCGCTGACGGAGACTGTCTGATGGATGGGAAAATGACCGAGACGGGCACCTATACGGGAAATCGCGGCCTGCGCATCGAAGAGCCGTTGATTTTCGAGCAGGATGCGCCGGGGCGCAGCGGTGTCGATCTGCCCGACCCGCCGCCGGTGCAGAACCGGCTTGGCGGGCTTGATCGCACCGGCGTGATAGGGCTTCCTGGTTTGTCTGAACCTCAGGTAGTGCGCCACTACACGCGGCTGAGCCAGAAGAACTACGCGATCGATTCCGGTTTCTATCCCCTCGGCTCATGCACGATGAAACACAATCCGCGGCTGAACGAGAAGCTGGCGCGCCTGCCCGGCTTTGCCGATCTTCATCCGCTGCAACCGGAAGCGACCGTTCAGGGCGCGTTGCGCCTGATCGATACGCTGGCCCACTGGATCAAGACCTTGACCGGCATGCCCGCGGTGGCGATGTCGCCGGCCGCCGGCGCGCATGGCGAACTGTGTGGACTGATGACGTCCCGCGCGGCGCTCGAGGCGCGTGGCGATGCCCGCAAGCGCGTGCTGGTGCCGGATTCGGCGCATGGCACCAATCCGGCGACAGCGGCGATCTGCGGCTATGCGGTCGAGGCGATTCCGCTGAACGCCCACGGGCGGGTCGATCTCGCCGCGCTGAAATCGGCGCTCGATGGGGATGTTGCTGCGTTTATGCTGACCAATCCGAATACCTGCGGCCTGTTCGAAGACGAAATACTCGAACAGGCGCAGGCGGTGCATGATGCGGGCGCGTTTTTCTATTGCGACGGGGCGAATTTCAACGCGATCATGGGCCGCGTGCTGCCGGGCGATCTCGGTATCGACTGCATGCATCTGAACCTTCACAAAACGTTTTCGACACCCCATGGCGGTGGTGGACCGGGCAGCGGGCCGGTGGTGCTGTCTGACGCGCTGGCATCCTATGCGCCGCTGCCCTGGGTCGTGCACGGTGAGAATGGCTTTCGGCTGGTTGAGCACAAAGGCGATGCCGCCGCCCCCGCTGTCCCCTATGGCCGGATGAAGGCATTTCACGGACAGATGGGCATGTTCGTCCGCGCCCTCGCATACATGATGAGCCACGGGTCGGACGGGCTTCGTCAGGCATCGTCGGATGCCGTCCTGAACGCCAATTATCTGCTGGCGCGGCTGTCGGACGTGCTCAGTGCCGCCTATGACGGGCCATGCATGCATGAGGTTCTGTTCGACGATCACTTCCTGAAAGGGACGGATGTCACGACGCTGGATTTCGCCAAGGCGATGATCGACGAAGGCTTCCACCCGATGACCATGTATTTTCCGCTGGTTGTCCATGGCGCGCTGCTGATGGAACCGACCGAGACCGAAAGCCGGGAAAGCCTGGATCAGTTCGTCGATGCCCTGCGCCATCTGGCGGCGCGGGCGAAAAGCGGCGATGCGGAAGCGTTCCACGCCGCGCCGATCCATGCGCCCCGGCGGCGGCTGGACGAGACCGCGGCGGCACGCCACCCGGTTCTGCGCTGGCGGCCCGAAAAAATACTCAACGAAGCGGCGGAGTAGGGCGCTAATTGCCGATCGGATTTAGCGGTCAGGACCGCCGGCGGCGCGTACTCGCGAGAACAATCAACCCAAATGCGAGCGGCGCCAGTGCGCCGGGCGCGCCGATCTGGATGTTCGATTCTTGGTTGAACGACCAGTTAAAGCCGGTATTGAAAAAAATCGCCGTCGTCGTGATCGCGAGATGGTCGGCGGAGAGGAATATCCCTGACGATTGCGACGCCGCGAAACTGGCCTGGGCATTGTCGAAATCGATCAAGATATCGGCGGCGCCGGTCAGGCCGAGAAAATTGAGCGTCACGATATAGTCGCCTGCGGTCCCCGCTATTTCGTCGGGCCCCGCTTTGGCGTGGAACATCCTCGCGACATCGTCGGCGCCGAGCATGCGCTGGGTCTCGCCGCTGAAAGTGCCTTGCTGCATAACCGCTTCGGTGTTGACGAAGCCGAGCGCCGCGGCGACCGCACGGTCGGCGTT
>Ga0209403_10002643_pt1 | contig 21162 bp, 20 predicted proteins | sample ArcticOcean_MG_C_8_FD_187440 | JGI IMG/M metagenome (GOLD analysis project Ga0209403, IMG submission 187440) | Marine microbial communities from western Arctic Ocean - ArcticOcean_MG_CB11_86 (SPAdes) (version 2) | ecosystem: Environmental > Aquatic > Marine > Oceanic | place: Arctic Ocean... | reverse complement strand
ATTCTCCGCTTGCAGCGATTCAGCCGGTAACACATACTCCAGTTCTGTCTTCAACAATCGAAAGGAGGTGATCGAGTGTCTCATTGTCTAAAGGTGCGGCCTTCGGCTGCCAGGATATGGATCGCCACCTCTACAGAGGTTCGCTTCGTTTGATGTGACTATTCATGGTCCGCACCAGGGACCGCGTCTGACAATGGAAGGGCCGCCCTATCGGGCGGCCCTTCGTTCGTTTGCGTCTGTGAATATCCGGATCCCGGTCCGGTTTCGCGAAAGAATCATCTGAATAATCCTGAAATACTCAAGACCGGGGCTGGCGCGAAAACCGCGCGCCGCCGCATACTGTCGGCGAAAAATAGAGGGGAGACTGCAATGTCGATGGCGACAGTTCGCGGATTGAACATAAATTATGAAATTGTCGGCGATGCCGGACCGTGGGTGGCGCTGATCACCGGCGGACGGCGCGGCTATCAGGAATTCCTGCCACTTGCAGGAAAGATCGCCGCCAAGGGTCATCGCGTGTTGCTTCACGACCGCCGCAATACCGGCGCGTCGGATATCGAACTGGAAGCGCATGAGGTGGAAGAGGCAACCTGGGCGGACGACCTGCGTGATCTGCTCAGCCAGCTTGACGCTGTTCCTGCGTTTATCGGCGGATCGTCTTCAGGTGCGCGGACGGCGATTATGTTCGGCTTGCGGCACCCGGATGCCACGCGGGCGCTAATGCTGCTCCGCGTTACGGGCGGCGAATTTCCCGCAAAACGGTTGCCGGAAATGTATTACGGTCAATTTATCACCATTGCCAAGGAAGGCGGCATGGCGGCGATCTGCGAGACTGAAACCTGGGCCGAACGGATCGAGACCAACGAAGCCAATCGTGAAAAACTGATGGCGATGGATGCCGGCGAATTCATTGCGACGCTTTCCCGCTGGAAGGAACTGTTCGAAGAAGGTGCGCACCATCCGGTGATGGGCGTGACCGACGAACAGCTCGGCGGCCTGAAGATGCCGACAATCATTATTCCCGGAAACGACAATACCCACGCGTCGGCCAGCGGCCGCGCCGCGCACGAACGCATTGCCGGCAGCGAGTTATTCGATCTCGGGCTCGATGACGTCGATGTTCCCTTGATCCCTTATCCTGACTGGGCGCCTTACGAGGCTGAAATCGTCGACGTACTGACGGGCTTTATGGCGCGGCACTGAGGCAGTTAGAGAACGCTCTTCCTGCCAAACCGTTCCAGGAATTTTGGGATCGCATTTTCGTTGACCACGTGACGTGGTACTTCGCCGCGCATCGCCGTTATCGCCGCCTTGATAGCCCATGGCACGGCGGGTTCCAGGCTCGCCCCCTTGTTGGCGCTGACCATGTGCGGCGATACCAGCACCTTGTCGCCGAGCCCGCGCAGCGGAGATTGAAGATCGAGCGGTTCGTTCTCAAAGACATCGAGCGCCGCGCCGGAGATCTTGTTTCGGTCGAGTGCGAAAAACAGCGCATCTTCGTCGACGATGGGACCACGGGCGGCATTGAGCAGGATCGCCGTCGGCTTCATCAGTCCGAACTGGGCTTCCGAAATCAAATGTCTGGTTTCGGCCGTCAGATTTGAATGGATCGTGACCACATCTGATGTTCGCAGCAGCGTTTCCAAGTCCACTGCGCGCGCGTTGTGATGAGCAAATTTGGATTCGTCAACGTAAGGGTCGCAGGCAATCAGGTTTACCCGCCACGGCGCCAGCAGGTCGCATAGCCGAGAGCCGATGCGGCCGAGACCGATAATGCCGACGGTGATCCCTTCATAACCGTCCTGCCGCGCGCCGAGATAGGTGCCAGCCAGTGAATCTTCGCGCCAGCCGCCCTCGCGCACATGACGGTCTTTCTCACGGATGCGTTTCAGCATGGTCAGCATCATTGTCATCGTACCTTCGGCGACGCCGCCCCAATTTGCCTCGGTGGGCGAATGGGTGACCAGAATGCCGAGATCGGCGGCGGCATCGATGTCCACGTCGTCGTAGCCGATGGTCAGCTTGGCGATGATCCGGGTCTCCGGCAGCCGGGCCATGAAGTCATGGGTAAAAGTGAACCCGCGCATGACAGCGCCAATAATTGCATCGCGGCCTTCGGCGATGGGAAAGACGATTTCCTCGGTCGCACCGAAAGCGCGTCGCCAGTCCGGGTCGCCGAACGTGATCTCGCATCCCGCATCCTCAAGCTCGCCGTATTTCGCGTCGACATCGCCCATTGGCGTGTAGACCAGTACCTTTGCGTCCGCCATTTGCCGGTTCCCTGTTGTTTCCCGCCATAAAAAACCCCGGCCGGGCGTTCCGGCCGGGGCCTGTGAGTGGCTCGTCCCTACTTCTTTGCGAGGCCAAGTGCCTTTTGCATACGGTCGATCAGGGCCTGGTCGGTATTCGTGATGCGTTCCGCGGCGGCTTGCTGATCCTGCCACTTCACGGATTCCCAGGTCATCCGGCGTTTTTTCGCGCCGGCAACGGCCATGGGGTCGGCGAACGCTTTGGCAAACGCCGTCCGTAGCGCCGTCAATCTGTCAGCCGGAACACCGGGAGGGGCCAGCCAGGCGCGTCCGAGCACCATGTTACCGCCCAGAAGTTCTGCAACCTTCTTATCCTGCGGGTCGGTGATGATATCTTTCAACAACGGCACCTTAGGATGATCAACCAGCGGCGTTAATGCGTTCACCGCGAGCAGGTTGACCTGATCGACGAGATGCGAACGGCCGATCGTGAACCCGGACCAGGAGGACTGGAAACCCTGAACTTCCTTTTTGTCCATCGCGATATAGATGCCGCCCATGCCGCGATACCCGGTGATGACCTTGAATTTAGTGCCGAGTATGGCGTTGGCCAGCGTCGGAACGACATAGGTCTGTGATCCCTTGCCGGTGGATCCGAATATCACCTGTTTCTTCATTGCATCCTGCAGGGTTTTGATGCCGGTGCTTTTGTAGACGACGAAGGCACTGCGAGGCTTGTCGGCGCCGCCCAGAAACTGGAATTCCTTCGCGACGTATTTCACGCCGGTGGTCCGTAGGCGTGATGCCAGGGGCGTGTCGGACAGAAGAATACCGATCATCGTGCCGTCTTTGCGGCCGCGCGAATACAGGAAGTTGGCAGCCTTGGTGCCGCCCGCACCGCCCATGTTCTGGACGATGAAGTTCGGGTTGCCGGGCATGTGTTTTTCAAGAAAAGGTGACAGGTATTGGGTGTACTTCGTATGTCCGCCGCCGGGACCGGCCGCGACAACAACCGTGACGGTTTTTCCCTTGTAGAAGTCACTAACGGCATCCGCGGCAGCGGGTGCCGCAAAACCTGAAACGGCAATCACGGCTAGTGAAAGTCCGGGTAGTAAATTTCGTATCGTCATCGAAAAGTTCCTCCCTTGATGAAGTTCCGCCAAAAGTATGCCATAGCGAAATGGTCTATGGCGAATAACGTTTTTGGCTACCTTATTTGCAGGATCAGCTTGCCGCGCAGATGGCGCGATTCACTGACCTTCCTTTTTAGAACGTCGCGCGAAGTATGGCATACGGGAACGCTAAATGGCGAATGCCGGTCCATTCTAGCGAATTTTCAGAATTAATTTTCCTCGTAAGTGGCGGGATTCGCTGATTTTTTGCGCTTCCGCGGCATCTTTCAGGTCGAACAGGGTAACCTCCGGCACCGTCACTGCGCCGGCGTCGAACAGCTCGACAATCCGTTCCAGATGGGGACGGTCGCGTCCCACATTGGGGCGCAGCGAAATCACGTCGTCGCGCGGCGGCTTGGGTGCCGCCGTGCCCGATGCGATAAACGCCGCCCGCCCGCCGGGTTTCAGCACCATGAAGGATTTCATGGTGACGTCGCCGCCAACGGTGTCGAATACCGCATCGCAATCCGACACGATTTCGGTGAAGTCCTGGGCGTTGTAATCGACAATTTCATTGGCGCCGAGGCTGCGCACGTAGTCGTGGTTGCCTGCACTTGCCGTCGTCACGACATGCGCGCCGATATGTTTTGCCAGCTGGATGGCAAACCCCGCGACGCCGCCCGCGCCGCCCTGGATCAGGATTTTTTCGCCGGGCTGCAGCTTCAGCGTGTCCTCGACGGAGATCAGCGCGGTCAGCCCGATAAGCGACAGCGCGTTGATGTCGACATGTGAAATGTGATCCGGCTTCTTCGCCAGGATGGCAGCCTTGGTAGCCAGTTTTTCGCAATAGGTGCCTTCCTGGCCCGCCGGCAGGACGCCGAAGACAGCGTCGCCGACCGCAAAATCGGTGACGTCCGACCCGATCCCGGTGACAATACCGGAAAAATCGCGCCCGCAAACGTATGGAAAAAAGGCGGCTGGCGCGTAGGATCCTTCGCGGACTTTCCAGTCCGCGCCATTGACGCTGGCAGTATGGATGTCGGCGACGATTTCGTCCGCGCCGGCAGTAGGGTCGGGCAGATCGCCGTATTTCAGGACATCCAGTCCGCCATTGGCATCAAAATAAACTGCTTTCATGGGTTTGCGCGCCTTTTGATTATGGGTCGGTGGCGGAGTTTAACCGCGAAAACGCCGTGGGCGAAATCCCACCAAACCGATTGTGTCAACGCCCGGTATGGATCACAATCCGCGTCGTCAGGATTTCAACCGGGGACGATCAATGACCATCGATATGCATGCCCACTGGAGCCCGCCCGAACTGATCGACATGTACCGCGCGCGCACAAAACCGCCGCAGATTGTCGTCAACGACGACGGCGTCGAGGTCCTGAAAACCCGGCGCGGCGAACAGGCTTTTGACGATATGTTCGACGATCTCGATACGCGCCTCGCCGAGATGGACGAGCACGGCATCAGTACCGGTGTTTTGTCGCTGTGGGGCCCGCATCAGTGGATTGAGCGATTGCCGGTGGAAGAATCGGCGCCGCTGGTGCAGGCGTTCAACGACGGCGTCTCCAAGATGTGTGCCGAACACGAAGGTCGGTTCGCCGCCTACGCTTCGTTGCCCCAGGCAGATATGGATGCTGCCGTGGCCGAGTTCGAGCGCGCGATCAAGCTGCCCGGCATCATCGGCGCCATCGTGCCGGGCAATGCCTTCATGACCGAGGCCGACCTGGAACCCTACCTCCCAATTTTGGCTGCGGCCAACCGTCACAGCGCCGTTTTGTTCATTCACTGGGGCCCGCGCCCGGGGGACGAATGGCCGCGAGTCACCGCAGATACCGACAATTTCAGCCGCCGCATGGGCACCCTCGACATGCAGTCGAATCTGTCATCCTGCACCATGACGCTGACCATGACAGACGTCCTCAGCGATTATCCGGATGCACGATTTCACATTCACAATCTTGGCGGCAATATCTCCTTCGAGGCCGAGCGTCTCGATCACCGCAGCCTGCTCGACACACCTGATGAACCGCTGCCGTCGACCCGGCTGCGCAAGCCCAATCTGTATTTCGACTGCAACTCCTTCGGCGCGCAGGCGATCAATCTCGGTATTGCCGCCTATGGCGCCGACCGGATCGTTTTTGCGACCGACGGGACCGCCTTCGGTTGCGACTGGACCAATAAGGCACTGGCCGCGGCCGATCTCACGGAGGAACAGATGCAGATGATACGGCATGAAAATGCCGCCGCCATGTTCGGGCATCTGGCACCAGTGGCGTCCTACCGGGACGCCGCCGAATAGGCCGCTTGTCATGACATATGAAACCGGCGTCGTCACCGATATGACCATGCATCAGGCGATCCGCGCCCAAATGATGCAGGTGCTCGACGATTCCGACATGACCGAGGAACAGAAGCAGCAGATTCTGGTGGCGATGAGCTGTCCGTGTTGCGGTGGCGGCGGTATGTCGCTGACCATCCCGCTCGACGGCTCAAAACCGGTTTTTTAGTAAGGCCGGTCGCCCTCGAGCCCGACGCGGCGCAGCAGACGCCGCTCGGTCGCCGGAAAATCCTTCCGTGCGTGTTGCGTACACCGGTTGTCCCACATCACCAGGTCATCGACCTGCCACACATGCTCGTAAATGTGTTCCGGGTTCTCGGCGTGGCCGAACAGGGTTTGCAGCAGCGCGTCGCTTTCCGCCGTCGGCAGGCCGACAAGCTCCTCGGTCATTAGGCGGTTGACGTAAAGCGCCTTGCGGCCGGTTTCGGGATGCGTACGCACTGCCGGGTGGGTGGCATGTGGCGCTTTCGAGCGGTCGTACCGCCCGGTTTTTACCTGGGTTTCATAGTCGAAAACGCTGACCGCCATCAGTCCGGCGAGGCGGTCCTTAAGATCTCGCGGCAGCGCGTCGTAGGTGGCGTACATGTTGGCGAACATTGTGTTGCCGCCGATAGACGGAATTTCTTCGGCATACAGCATCGAGCCCATCAGCGGTTTTTCGAGAAACACCGAATCCGAATGGAACATCAGTTCGCCGTCCGGCAATGAGCCGATAGGCGCGCCGTTTTCGCGGATATTGCTGATCAACATCAGCCGCCGGTCGCCACCGTCGCCGCGCTGTTTCGCCCTTGCGCCCACGGTTTCCCCGAAATATTCGGCAAACTGTGCCTGATCGTCTTCGCTGATCCGGTTGCCGCGAAACACCAGCACCAGATGATCCAGCCAGGCGGCGCGCAGGGCAACAATCGTTTCCACGTCAAGCGGACGGGTCAGATCGAGCCCGCGGATTTCAGCGCCGAGCGCCGGTGACAGCGAGTGTACGGTGAAGTTGGTCATGGGCGCAGCATACCTTCGAACCGCCGGCCGGCTCAAACCTCCAGCGCTGCGGCGCGAATGGCGTCCGGTGTCAGCGGCATCCGCCGCAGGCGCAATCCGGTCGCGTTGTAGACGGCGTTGGCAATGGCGGCGCCCGCCGGACCCGAAACCGCTTCGCCCGCCCCGAGGAACGGCACGCCCGGGCGTTCGATCAGGATGGTCTCGATCTCGGGCACGTTGTCGAATCGCAGGATGGGATAGCCTTCCCAGTCGCGGCTGGTGATGCCGTCCCGGTCCCAGGTGACCTGTTCGTACAGCGTCCAGCTTGCGGCCTGCAGGAACCCGCCGTCGAATTGTGCGGTCAGTCCGTCGCGGTCGACGATTTCACCGGCATCGCCGACCAGCACCGCGCGGTGCAGGACAATCTCGGCGGCGTCGTTGACCTCCAGCTCCACATAAACGGCGGCATAGGCCTTGAGGTTCTTGTACTGGGCAAACGCGATTCCGCGCCCGCGCCCGTCATCCGCCGACAAATCGATCCGGCTCGCCAGGGTTTCGAGCACCTCGCGTCCGCGCGGGTCCTCCAGATGGTTCAGCCGGAATGACACCGGGTCGGCGCCCGCGGCTTCGGCCAGCTCGTCGACAAACGATTCGATGGCGAAAACATTGCCGAACGCGCCGAGCGTGCGCAGCGCCGAAGTGCGCAGCGGCAGGCCGCGGACCAGATTTTTGACCAGACGCTTGTTCGGGAAATTGTACAGCGGGTCGAGATTTCGGTGAATGCCGACATGCCGGGCCATTGTCAGTTTGGCAACGAACGGCGGCGGCGGATCTGCCCGGAACCGGCTCGATAGCAGGCGGGCGGGCCCTGCCTGGTTCGGCCCCGACCGGGGGCGCATGTTGAACGTGTCGCCGTAGCTTTCCTGCGACCAGGCGATCACTTTGCCATCCGAATTGAGGCTAGCCTGCAGCTTCATCGACATCGCGGTGGCATAGGGCGCCCATGAATGCTCTTCCTCGCGTGACCATTTCAACAGGATCGGGGTGTCCGGAATGGCATGTGCAATCAGCGCCGCGTCGAAGGCCGCATCGTCGGCGCCGTTATGGCCGTAGCAGCCGGCTCCGGGCACATGCTCGATCCGCACGTATTCGGACTCCATCCCGAGGGATTCGGCGATGGCATTGCGCAGGAAATAGATGCCCTGACTGTGCGACCAGACATTGAGCCCGCCGTCCCCTGACAGGGCGAGGCCCGCAGACGGGCCAATCGAGCCGTGACTGTGATACGGCTTGTCGTAGCGCGCTTCGAGGCTCGTGGCCGCGTTTGGCGCGGGCGGTGCCAACGGCGGCACCGGTGCATCCTGGGGCACGCCGTCATTCTCCACCGGCCGGCTTTCCCGCTCGTTGCCGGTCAGGCTGTCATACAGATCCTGCTGTTCGATTCCGCCCGCCATATCCCAGTCAACGGCGGCGAAAAGCCGTTCGGCGGCGCGGATGACGGCATATTCGTCCGGTCCCGCAACCGCCAGGTAGCTGCCATCGTGAACGACACGAATGCCGTTGTCGCGCAGCCGGTCGACCATAGCGTCGTCGAGGCCGCGCAGACGGGCGTGATAATGCGGTGGGCGGACAACGCGGGCATGCAGCATGCCCGGCATTTTCATATCCTGAAGGAATTCATATTTGCCGGTCACGATGTCCGACAGGCCGAGCGGCGCGATTTTCCGGCCGACGATGCGGTGGGCGTCCGGGTCCTTGGTTTCCACCGCCGGGTCGACGTCGATTCCGAATGGCTTGCCGCCCTGCAAATCCTCGTAGGTGACGCTGCGGTTGGTGTCGCGTGACTGGACCAACCCGTCATCGACCTCAAGTGTTCCAGCGTCGACGCCGAGATGTTCGGCCGCAAGTGCCAGCATATGCCGCCGCGCGGTTGCTGCGGCAAGGCGTACAGCCGTGCCGGATTCCATCATCGAATTACTGCCCGACGTGATGCCCTCATCCGGTGCTTCGCCCGTGACCGTCCGGATCATATTGATGCGGTCCATGCCGACATCGAGTTCTTCCGCCGCGATCATGGCGAGGGCGGTCGAAATGCGTTGGCCGATATCGACCTTGCCGGTGTAAATGGCGACGCGGCCGTCGCCGCCGATGGCCACCCATTCGTCGAGGCCGGGATGGTTCTTCAGGCTGGGGCTAGACATTCGCCATCTCCCCCGCCGCGCGCCGAACGGCCGCAATGACACGGGCATGCGACCCGCAGCGGCACAAATATTCGGACAGCGCATCGGTGATTGCTTCCCGGCCCGGATCGGGGGTGCGTTTCAGCAACGCGGTCGCCGCGACCACAAGTCCGGTTGTGCAATAACCGCATTGCGCGGCGCCCTCGGCGACGAACGCCTGCTGAACGGCAGCACCCGTCCGGTCCCGGGCGAGCGCCTCGACGGTAACGATTTCCTTGCCGGTAAATTCACCGGCGGGGCGGTTGCAGCACAACGTCGCCTCGCCATCGACCAGCACCGCGCAGGCGCCGCATTGTTCCAGCCCGCAGCCGAGTTTGGCGCCGGTCAGATCGAAATCATTGCGTAGGATAAAGATCAGCGGTGTCGCGGGGTCGCAGTCGATGTCCCGCATTTCGCCGTTGATATTCAGTGACAGTTTTTCCATCGGTATTTACGGCCCGAATTGTGGGAATAGTTTCAGCGCATTGTCGCGTTCGATCCCCTGCAGGACATCCGGATCGAGCCCCATTTCCTGCAACGCCTTAATAGATCCCGTCATGGTCGGTTCCGGCGCGAACGGATAATCGCTGCCGAACAAAACATGGTCCGGCGTGACCAGTTCGAACAGGCTGCGGAAGGCGAGCCAGTTGGCCGATAGGGCCGTGTCGTAATACAGCCGCTCAAGCTCGGGAATTACTCCGTTGGGTACGTGCTCCTTGAAGCCCGGCCGCCCCTGCAGCCGGCCGATGCGTTCGGCGAGAAACGGGATCGCCCCGCCGGCATGGGAAAAGATGAAATTGATGTCCTGACAGCGTGCGAAAGTGCCGTTGAACAACAGGCTGACCACGGCACGGGTGGTGTCGAACGGGAAATCCAGCGTGGCTGCCGGGATTTCCGGCTGGCACTGATTGCACGACGCCTTGGTCGGGTGAAAATAGACGGTGGCCTTGCGCCGGTTGAGCTCGTCAAACACCGGTGCGAAGGCCGGATCGCCGGGATACCGGTCGCCATAGCTTGTCAGCAAGCCGATCCCGTCGGCTTTCAGCACATCCAACGCGAACGTAACTTCCGCGAGACTGGCGTCGACGTCGGGCAATGGCAGGCTGGCGAATACGCCGAACCGGTCCGGATAGTCTCTGCTGATGTCGGCGGCGTATTCGTTGCAGTGCCGACACAGATCGATGGTTTCCTGGCTGTCGCCGAACCATAGCCCGGGCGCTGAAATAGACGTCAACGCGGTCTGGACGCCGTTCCGGTCCATCGCCTCGATCGACATCTGGGGCGTCCATTCCGGCGTTTTGCCGGCGAGGATCAGCGGCCCGATCCGGTCGTCGCCGACGATCTCGACATAGTTCGACGGCAGGATGTGATGATGGACGTCGATGCGGTGGCAGTTTTCCATGCGAAGCGGTTCCTCAGGGTTTCGTGTAGCCGTCGATGAATGCGGCGAGATCAATGTCGTCGGCGCCCGGGACCATAATTTCAGCCGGGTAGTTGTCTTTCCGGGTCGCGTCGATGCCCGTCTTGGTCACCAGGTGAGAGCCTTTCTCGGGGTCGTAGGACGCGGGATCGAGCGGCGAGCCCTTGGCATAGGTCACCATGAAAATATCCCGGTCCGCCCGCACGCGCGTGGCGATTGCGTGCATGACCTCGGTATCGCTGGTGATGTCGACATCATGGTCGACGACGACAACGAATTTCAGGAACGGGTCGGTGACGAACGCGGCCATGGCGGCTGCCTTGGCTTCGCCTTCAATTTTCCGATCGATGGCGACGTAACATACAAACCGGAACCGGCCGGAGCGCGGCATATGCACGCCGGTGACCGTGCCACAGGCGATTTTTACGGTTTCCTCAATCGCCGTCGAGCGGATGACGCCGGACAGCAGCAGATTGTCGGAATGGCCGACAAAGGCGTTCTGGTACATCGGATTTTTACGGTGGGTGATCGCTTTGATCTCCAGAACCGGGTTCATCCGTTCCGGTCCATAGGTTCCCGGGAATTCGCCGAATGGCGCTTCCGCGCGGCGTTCGACCGGCCGGATTTCGCATTCGATGACGATTTCCGCATCGGCAGGCACATCGAGCGGGATCGTTTTGCAGGGGATCAGCGGGATCGGCCGTTGCAGAATGCCGCCGGCGACATGCAGCTCGTTGGAATCTATCGGCGTGTAGCTGAGCGACCCCAGAAAGAAAGCGGGGTGGTGGCCGATAACGATGGCGATCGGGCAGGGCTCCCCCCGGGCCTCGTATTTCTTCCAGATAACATTGCCGTCGGCGGTTTCCGACAGCTGGACGCCAAGCTCGTTGCGGCTGTGCACCTGATGACGGTAGATGCCGATATTGTCGATGCCGGTATCGGGATCGCGCATCAGGCCGAGACCCGCGGTGATGAATTTCCCGGCATCGAGCTCGTGATAGGTGCAGATCGGGAATTCCTCGATATCTATGTCGTCGCCCATCTTGACGACTTCCTGCACCGGCGCGGTGTCGACCATTACCGGCGGAATCGGGTTGGCCTCAAGCGCTCCATAGGCCCTGAGAAAGGCCTTTTCATCGCCTTCCTCCATGCCGATCGCATAGCGCAACCGATCGAAGTTACCGTGCATATTGGCGACCAGCGGGACATCCGATCCCTTGACGTTTTCGAAGATGACGGCCTTGAAGTGCCCCTCTTTTTCCAGCCGGTGCAGAATGCCCGACACGCCGAATTTCGGATCGACTTCCTTGGTGATGTGGATAATTTCTTCCGGGTGCTCCTTTTCCAGGTATTCGATAAACCCGCGAAGATCCGGCGTATAAGGCTGATTTGAAAGGCCATCCATGGCGCATTGATTCCTTTATTTGTCTTTCGGCGGATCGATGGGACCGCCGGCATCGATCCAGGCGGTGATTCCACCTTCCAGATGCGCGACCGGTTTCAGGCCCATATCCTGCGCTGTTTTCGCCGCCAGAGCCGACCGCCACGCACCCGCACAGTAGAAAATGAACTTTTTGTCTTCGGCGAAAAACTCGCGGTGATAGGACGTGTCCGGGTCGATCCACATTTCCAGCATCCCGCGCGGCACGTGACGCGCGCCGGTGATGCGGCCGGTTTTCGCGACCTCGCGGATGTCCCGTATATCGATGAACAGCACGTCGTCCCGCCCGATCAGGTCGCGGGCGTCAGCAATGCTGATCTCTTCGACGTGTTCGTTGGCCTCGGCGACCATCTGCTTGACCGTGCGCGTGATATTAAGCGCCATGATTTTCAGTGCCCGTTGCAGTTGTCGTGGGGATGACGGTCAGGATATTCGGACCAGTACCATTTCGCCATCTCCGAGAAAACTTTCATCGCGCTGGGCGGCCGGTCGTTGCCGTCGAATTCGCGGTAGAGGCTGTTGACGTTGATAAACACACGCTCACGGTCGATCCAGCCGGTGAAGAAATCGGCAACGATCTCCTCAGACGCGGTGACCCAATCGAGACCCGCATCGTATCGTTTGCGGGCCTCGTCGCGCAGTTCGGTCAGATAACCGCGTAACGCCCGCACCTCGTCCTTGCCGCTGATCGGCCCGTGGCCGGGCACGATTGTCTCGACATCGAGGCCCAGAATGTGATCGCAGGCGCCGATCCAGTTGCTTACCGGGCCGGCCCACATAACCGGGTGGCCGCCGACGAACACGATGTCGCCGGTGAATACAATCCGGTCTTCCGGCACGTGGACAATCACGTCGCCCCTGGTGTGTGCCGGGCCCACATTGGTCAGTTCGATCCGTTTGTTGCCGACATTGAGCGTGAGCGCGCGGTCGAAGGTTTTGGTCGGCAAGGTGTTCTCGATACCGTCGAAATCGAATTTGCGGCCCATCAGTTCCCAGATAATTGCCCCCGCATCGCCCATTTCCTGCCAGGCGTTCACCCGGCTGATGAAGGCGTCGGGCGGGCGGATTTCCATTTCGTCGGCACAGTCGCGCGACGCGACGATTTCCGCCCCTTTTACGAGCTGGTTGCCATAGGTGTGATCGCCGTTGGCGTGGGTGTTGACCAATGTGTCGATCGATTTTGCCGCCGGGGCGGCATCGCGCATGGCGGTCAGCATCTCGGCGGTCAGCGGCAGGTCGAACAGGGTGTCGACGAGCAGCGATTCGCCGCCGTCGGTGATGAGCCCGGCGTTGCTCCATCCCCATCCGCCATCCGGCAACAGATAGGCGTAGGCGCCATTGCCGAGTTCATGCAGTCCTTTTGTATATTGCCAGTCTGGCATGGGTGCGTTGACCCTCCCTCGGGAAACCTTGTACCTGTTCCTCTGCGGAACGAAAAGCGGTGCGGAAGGCACAGTCATGACCATACGGTTCGACGATATTGGAAACCGGCTCAAGGCGTTCCGGCTCGCGTCGGGGCTCAACGCCGACGAGATCGCCGGCCGCCTCGGTATTTCGCGCACCGCGCTCTATCGATTTGAAAAAGGTGAAGTCGCCAAGATCGACACCCTCGAAAAACTGTCGGAGCTGCTGGAAGTATCGGTGCCGACCCTTCTCGGTGTCGGGGTCGAATATATTTCGTCTGCCGTCGCGTTCTTCGAACGCCTCCGCCAGATAGAGGAAAGCGCCGAGCACATCGTCGTGCTGGCGGGCCCGGTGTCGTTTCTGCTGGCGTCAGACGCGTTTAGCGAAACACTGGAAGAAGTGCTGGCCGAAAGTATCCCGGAAGGGACCGCCGATCATGATCGCGCGCAGGCGATTGTGCGCGAACTGATCCCGATACTGCGTCAGCGCAAGGAAAGCTGGCATGGGCGGAAACCCGGTATTCTCAATCTGATTTCCGGGGCCGAGATAGACCGGTTTCTGCGCAACGGGCTCGTCGGGCGCCTCGACCTGCCTGACGAATTGCGGGCCGAGCGACGCGCCAGGGCGCGGGCCGAAGCCGAACATTTGATTGGGCTCATGGAAGAAGAGCCCATCGGCGTCCAGATCGGCATCGTGCCGGGCGCGCTACCGCATAACAGCTTCCAGATTTTCCGCCAGGCCGACCGCAAGATCCTGACGCTCAGCCCGTTCCGGCTCGGCGAACAGCCCAATGTTCATGGCGGTATCGCGATGATCACGTCGGCGCCCGAAGCGCTGGAACTGCACGAACGCATGGTCGAGGATATGTGGCGGCGTGCGCATAAAGGTCAGGCAGCGGCGGCGTTCATGCGCGGTCTGATCCAGAAACTGCCGGACTGAATTGGTCCGTTGAGATGAACGGCGAATTTCAGACGCTGCTCGAACAAGCCGCCAGCCATCAGCGGGCCGGCCGGATCGACGAAGCGGAAATTGTGTATCGGCAGGCTCTTGAAATAAGGCCGGACAATCCTGGCGCTTTGCATAATCTGGCGGTGATCGTCGCACAGCGGGGCGATCCCGCTGATGCCGTCTCTATTCTTGATCGGGTACTGACGGCCGAACCGTTCTATGCCGCCGCCCATTTCAACCGGGCGAATGCGCTGAGGGCGCTCGGTCGGGAGGATGAGGCGATTCAGGCCTATCGCAGCACGATTGCGATCGAGCCCGATCATCACGACGCCCATCGTGTCCTTGGCCTTCTGTGGCTTGCCAAAGGCGACGGCGATCGGGCGATGGATCATTTTGCGCGGACTTACGATCTGCGGCGCGGCGAGGGCCGTACCGGGATCGCCAATACATCGCTCAGGACGGCATCGCGGCTGAAGCTCCAGCACGATTGCGATCTCTTCCGCCATTTGCCAACCCGGACCCGCGACGGCGGGCGGTTCGAGCTTCTCGCCCGAATGTATGAGAACGTCGCGGCCGCACTGCCGGAAATCGTGACGAATCTTTCAGACGGGCAGCTCGACGCGCTTGGCGCGGATTACAACACGGCGATCCACCTGATCGACGCACCGGCATTAATCGGCGGGGCGATAAACGACACACTAAATGCATCCGGTATCACACGGATGTATCGCGACGCCGCGCCCGGCATTGCATGGTTCGACGATCTTCTGAGCCCTAGGGCGCTCGCTTTGTTGCAGCGTTATCTGCGCGAAAGCACGATCTGGCATGATTTTTCCCATATCGGCGGGTTTGTCGCTGCCTATCTCGAAGACGGGCTCGCCTGCCCGTTGATCCTCCAGATCGCCAATGAACTCCGCGCGGCACTCCCCGAGCTTCTCGGCCCGCACCCTTTGACCCAGGCATGGGCGTTCAAGGGCCTGCGCGGCGACCAGCCGATTGAAATTCACGCCGACGATGCCGCGCTCAGCCTTAACTTCTGGATCACGCCGGATTTGGCAAATCGGAATCCGGATCGGGGCGGGTTGATTGTCTATCGTGAACCGCCGCCCGCCGACTGGCCAATCGTCAGCTACGATCGGGACAGGGAGCGAATCCACGCCTTTCTCGACACACAGGACGATTCCGCGATGACCATTCCCTATCGTGAAAACCGGGCGGTTCTGTTCGATTCGCGTTTGTTTCACGGCTCCGATGCGCCGGATTTCGCCCCGGGATACGAAAATCACCGGATCAACATTACAATGCTGTTTGGATCAGTGGATTGATTGTAACAAAATTGGAAAATATCTTTATTTTGGCACAGAATTAGCGCATAAGTTCAAGATATCCCGGTAGATCGAAAAGCTATGAAACCATGACGGACAGCGTTCCCAACAAAAAATATACCGACGCGGCGATTCCCGTCGGCGGCGAAGACCCCTATCCCGACAAGCCGGCCGGCGAGTTCATCGCTAATGTCGTGTCGAATGACTGGGTGAATGACGAATACAAACTGCTGGTGCTCGAAGTGCCGGCCCGTGGGCTCAACGCATATGCCGGACAGTTTTTCCATCTGCTGTGCCCGTCTCCCGACGGCGCCGAAGTCTGGATGCGCCGTCCGATGAGTATCTACAAGGTCGACCGCGCCACCGGGCAACTCGAATTTCTCTATAAATGCGAAGGTCGCGGCACCCAGGGCATGGCCCTGCTGGCGCCCGGCGACGGGTTCAACATAACCGGCCCGCTGGGGATAGGCTTCAAGCTCGATCCCGCCTGGAAGAGCATTGTCGTGCTCGGCCGCGGCGTCGGGCTCGCGACCCTTGCGCCCCTGTCGCAGCTTGCGGCCGAAAACGGCATCGGCGTCACGGCGGTTCTCAGCGCCCGGAAAACCGATCTGGTGATGTCGGAAGATCTGTTTAAGGAGCTAGGCGCGGCGACGATCTCCGTGGTTGACGAGGATGGCAGCAGCGCCGTCGAAAACGTCGAAGATATTCTCGAGACACTTATCGCCGGCGGCAAGGCCGACGCCTTCTTCACCTGCGGCTCCAGCCGGCTGTTGCGGCTGATGCAGACGCTTGGCAAGAAACACGGCGTGCCCGGCCAGGTGGCGATGGAGCAGATCATGGTCTGTGGCTTCGGCGCCTGCTACGTCTGCATGCGGACGTTCGAGGTCAATGGCGAACGTATATTGCGGCGCGTCTGCCGCGAGGGACCGGTATTCAATATGCAGGAGGCAGTGGGATGGTAGATCTTTCCGTCAAAATTGGCGACATCACGATGCAGAACCCGATAACGCCCGCATCCGGGGCGTTTTCGTGGGAATACAACGATGTCATCGATCTCAACCGGCTCGGTGGGCTGGTTGCAAAGACGATTTGTCGCGAGCCGCGTCTTGGCAACCCGACGCCACGCATGGCGGAAACCGAGGCCGGGATCATTCAATCCATCGGCCTACCCGGCAAGGGCATCGAGTATTTTCTTGACCACATCGTGCCGGAATACGCAAAGTTCAAGCCGCCATTGATCGTCAGTGTTTCGTCGGAATCGGCGGAGGATTTCGCGGCGATGGCGCACGAACTCAGCGTGCCCGATGTCGACGTGATCGAATGCAATATTTCCTGCCCGACGCGCAACACGACGGGCGGCAACTTCGCGTTGCAGGAAGACCACACCAGGATGGTGATGGAAGGAATTCGGGCCGCGACCGACAAGCCGGTCTGGGCGAAACTGTCACCCAATGCGGGTGACATCGTGTCGATCGCGCTGGCGGCCGAGGAAGCCGGCGCCGATGCATTGGCGATCGCCAATACGTTCCTGTCGCTCAAGATCCGCACCGACAATTTCCGCCCGGCGCTCGGCAATAAATTCGGTGGGCTGGTGTCGCCGGCACTGAAACCGATCGTGTTGCGGATGGTCTATCAGGTTGCCAAGGCGGTGAAGATTCCGATTATCGGTATCGGCGGCGTGACCAAAGCCGAAGATGTCGTCGAGTACATGCTGGCCGGCGCTTCCGCCGTCGGCATCGGCTATGCAGGGTTCCGCAACCCGACCGCGTTGACCACCATCATCGACGATCTCGAAGCCTGGTGCGACGAGCGCGGCATCGAAAAAGTGACGGACCTGATCGGCGCGGTTAAAGACGACGATATGGAGATGGACACACTCGTCGCCGCGTCACACGGCGTCTGATACTGCCATGACGGCGGCGGTCATGTCGCTGCTCAGCGCGGCGGCTCTGAAGGAACACTATGCCTCTGGCGCCTGGCGCGATGAGACGATTTACGACATCGTCGGTCGCCACGCGGCCAATCGACCAGATGACATCGCTATCCGGAGCGCCTGGCGGACATTCACCTGGCAGGAGCTGGTCGACGCCGTCGACGCCTTTGCCGCGGATCTTACCGGGCGCGGTCTAAAACGTGGCCAGCGCGTCCTTGTCTGGGCGCCGAACCGGATCGAAACCGTCATTGCCCTGGTCGCGGCCTCACGGAACGGGCTGGTTTGTTGTCCGTCGCCGCACCGCAATCATACGGTCGCCGAAATTGCCGAACTGGCGAGGCGGACTTCATGCGCCGCGTTGATCTATGAACCCGGATTCGGCTCGGACGCGACCGAAAACGATATTCTCGGGGCGATCGGCGATCTGCCATCAATGCGGCATGTTTATGTTCTCGCACCTGCAAATGACTGTGCACCGTTTGATGGCTTGCTCGAACACGTGACCTCCATGGCCGGCGAGCCGTCGACGGATCCGAACCTCGTCACCTATCTGGCATTTACATCGGGGTCTACCGGCAACCCCAAAGGCGTGATGCACAGCGACAATACCCAGCTTGTGTCGGCGTGTGGTATTTCGGGGGCGTGGAATTTGGGTCCGGGTACGGTGACCTTGTCGCTCAGCCCGTTCAGCCACAATCTCGGCTGCGGCACGCTGTGGACGTCGATTGTCGCGGGCGGCGAATTCGTGCTGCATGACTGGCCGCGCGGTGAAAGCCTGATCGACAGGGTGGAAACGAACAATGTGAATTATCTGGTCGGGGTGCCGACCCATGCGATGGATCTGCTGGACGAGCTGGACGCGCGCGGCATCGGAAAATTCGACCGACTGACAGGTTTCCGCGTCTCTGCCGCCGCGTGTCCCGAACATGTGGCGGCGGGCCTGCTTGATCACGGGATCCAGCCGCAAAAAGGCTACGGTATGACCGAAACCAATGGGCATCAATACACAATGCCGGGAGATAGCCGCGACTTGATTGTCGGTACGTCCGGTGTGTGCTGTCCGGGGTACGAGCTCCGCATTTTCGATGAAAACGATCCCGACTGCGAATTGCCGGTCGGTGAAATAGGACAGGTCGGCGGCCGCGGCGCGTCGCTGATGCTCGGCTATTTCAACGATCAGGCGGCGACCGAAAACTCGCTGAACGCCGATGGCTGGTTCATGACGGGCGATCTCGGTTCGCTTGACGCAAACGGGTATCTGAGACTGACTGGGCGCAAGAAGGAACTGATCGTTCGCGGCGGGCACAACATCAACCCGAACCTGCTGGAAGATATTGCCCTGCGGCACAATGCCGTCGATCTTGCCGCCGCTATCCCGATTGCCGACGACCGTCTCGGAGAACGTGCCTGTCTAGCGGTGATGTTCGAGACCGGCAGATCGCTGTCGTCTTCCGAGATGCTCGATCATCTCGCGGCCGAGGGGCTTTCCCGCTACGATATGCCGGAATTCTGGCTGCCGCTTGCCGATATTCCGCTGATGCCCAATGGCAAGATGGAAAAGCTTGAAATACTGCGCCGGGTGCGCGACGGCTCCCTCACTCCCGAACCGGTCGCCCCGGCCTGATCCGAAATACTTGCCTAAACCGGAGGTCCGATATGCGTGCTGTGGTACTCGACGAATACGGCTCGCTCGACAATCTGTCGCTACGCGACTTCGACGATCCTGTTCCCGGCCCCGATGACATCATCGTCGATGTCCGGGCGACCGCGGTAAACTATGTCGATCTGGTGATGATCGGCGGCACGTATCAGTTCAGACCAGAACTGCCGTTCGTGCCGGGCAAGGGACCGGCGGGGATCGTCAAATCCGTCGGCGAAAACGTCACGGGCTTTGCTCCCGGCGACAGGGTGCTCGCGATGGCGGAGCAGGGCGGTTATGCCGAGTTGGCGCCAATTCACCGAACCAACTGCTATCGTCTGCCCGATTCAATGTCGTTCGTTGATGCGGCATCGATGGCGCTGGTCTTCGATACCGCCTGGTTCGCGCTGATGGAGCGCGGCCGCTTTCAAAAGGGTGAATCCGTTCTGGTGCTCGGGGCGTCAGGCGGGGTCGGGCTCGCGGCGCTACAGCTTGTCCGCGCACTCGGCGGACACGCGCTTGCCGGCATCGCCAATCCTGACAAGGCGTATCTTGTGCAGGACGCGGGCGCCGAGGCGATTATCGATCTTGCCGCCGGGAACTTGCGCGAATCGCTGCGCGACCAGGTGTTCGCGGCGACCGACGGGCGCGGCGCCGATGTCGTTATCGATCCGTTGGGCGACGATATTTTTGACGCGGCACTCCGGGCGGTCGCCTGGTGCGGGCGGATGGTGGTTGTCGGTTTCGCGGCGGGCCGCATCCCGACCCTGAAAGCGAATTATCTGCTGGTCAAAAATATCGATGTCGGGGGGCTGCAGATCAGCGATTACCGGCGCCGACGGCCCGATCTTACGGCGAAATGTTTTGCCCAGATTTTTTCCCTGTACGAGGCCGGGAAAATCTCTGCCCTGCCCACGGTCACACTGCCGATCGACCGTGTCGCCGACGGATTGCGCGATGTGCAGAACCGAAAGATACGCGGACGAATCGTGCTGACCCAGGACAGATAAACAACATCGCCGGCGGCGTTTTGCAGCTTACGGATCGTCGACCCAGTAGCCATTGCGCAAGCGCTCTCCGATATCGCAGCCCTTCGCGTAGGTGTAGCTGTTCGGCGAGGGGCGCAATCGTTGCGAAGGTGTTAGCTGCGCGCGAATAAACAGCGACCGCCGCACCGGCGGAAGCCCGGCAATTTCCAGCACGAGTTTTTTGCGGATGGCGCGCGCGAAATCCTGGAAATTCCGGGCGACGACCAGAAATGCGCCCGGCCCGCCGATCACGCATCCGCGGTAGTACTGATCGAGATCGGGGAGCGAGAACCGGCTGAAAGAATTTCGGTCGTTTATGATCGGCAAACCGTTAATGGTGATCCGCTTGGCAATTGTCTCGTCGCGCACCGTATCCACCCAGTTGCCGAAATTGTTGGGCCCGTCGCCCGATACATCGATGACCCGGCGCGTCCCTTCTATGTCGTTGGACTCGATCAGCGCTGCGCCATGGGCGAGCGCATTGCTGATCGACCTGCGCCGCCCAAAGGTCAGCGGCGCCTTTACCAGGGATTCGGCAAACGCATAGGCGCACTCGCGGTCGCGGATAATGCGCCAATCGATGACAAGCTTGTTCCAGTCGCGGCTTGATTAATCGAGATAGGCGACGGCTATCCGCTGCAACACGCCGGATGCAATGGCGTCGATCACCTGCTTGCTGCGAAAGGCGGCGGCGATGCCACGGCGCTGCAGCTCCGCTTCCTCCGCATCGATGCTGCGCGACACGTCGGTGGCCATCACCAGTTCAAGGTCGACATATTCTCTCGCCACCGCCGGTGCTGTCGACAAAATCAGCGCCGCGATCAACATCGAAATTTTGGTCAAATCCACCCCCCATCCCGATAATGCAGTTTACACGAAATTCGTGTCCCGACCCCGGCGTTGTGCGATCATTTCGTCTCCGCGTGGTTGCGCATCGGGCGGGGCCACGTCACTATCGGCCAGCAAGCGTCCTCCTGCTTCGGCAAATGGGACCAAAGACACACAGCAATCAGGAGATTCCTGCTCATGAGCGACGGGGGCAAAATTTCGGACTCGCCAACGCGTCCACAAAACGAACCGATTCAGGATTTGCGTCAATGGCTCGATGCCGTGGACGAGATT
>Ga0209403_10002641_pt1 | contig 21165 bp, 19 predicted proteins | sample ArcticOcean_MG_C_8_FD_187440 | JGI IMG/M metagenome (GOLD analysis project Ga0209403, IMG submission 187440) | Marine microbial communities from western Arctic Ocean - ArcticOcean_MG_CB11_86 (SPAdes) (version 2) | ecosystem: Environmental > Aquatic > Marine > Oceanic | place: Arctic Ocean... | reverse complement strand
CTCGATCAATACGTAGCTCAAGAATGGCACGACGATTAGTCCACCAACCGAACCACCGGCGATCAGAACCGCCATAGCCATTCCGCGCTTTTTCTCAAACCAACGTGCGACGATCACTCCCGTAGCGGCTGGAGAAATGCCGCCGGAGGCGAACGAAATTACAAATCCGTAAAGCGCTATCAGACCGTAGATATTCGTGACGTAGGAGACCGCAATAGTTGCGACCGACATGATTATCAACGAAATAACGACGACTCGCCTGCCGCCATAAACGTCAGTAAGTCGACCGATGAAAGGCTGCGAAATCCCGTTGACCAACCACCCGACCGATGCTGCGATAGAAACGGTCGCCGTCGAGACTCCCCAGTCTTGCTCCCACGTATTTACGAATACACCGAATCCTTGCCGAGATCCGACCGCGAGGAATGTAGCGAAAAACAGCGCGGCGATGACGTACCAACCGTAGTAAATACCGCGCTTCTCGGAAGATTCGTCCAGCCCCGACCGGTCTTTAGTCATCGTTGTTAAACTCCAGGCACGCAAAGACTTTTGACCGTACAGCGCTACCTCTTATTATCTATCTCTCTCCAGATTTGGGAGAGAGAACCATTACTCATCAACCTCGCGAATTTTCGTCGCCCAATCTTTGCCTTCGTCTAGTCTGCCTTGCGCATACCCAGCTTTTCGACCCATGAAGTAAATTGTCGATCCAACGACAATAGCTAAAACGAGAACGATCAGTAACTGCATGATTGACTCTTACTAACTAATCGACGCGCAATATCTCAACTGCATCTCGATTGATAATCCCCTCGATGTCCTCTGAAGGGATCTGTGGCAAGTGATGATCCTTGGCGAACTTCTCTAATCCACGAAGGTGGTCGATGTTGTCTTGCGGACGTGTCACTGGCCAGTCAGATGCAAATAAAATCTTATCAGTCACGCCCCATTCGTAGAACAAACGCATGCCCTGCCAGAACGAATAAGGACGGTAGTACTGCGCTGAAACATCGGCCCAAACGTTCGGATGCTTCCGCACAACCGCCATACAGTCATTTTGCCACGGGTGACCCAAATGAGCCAGAACCATCGTCAGATTCGGGAACGCCATGGCGATCTTGTCCGATGTCAGAGGGTGAGCATAAGTTAGAGGAGCCTCAGCCATCGGTGATGTTCCCTGGTGGAAAATAATCGGGATGCCGTCTGCTTCAAGGCGAGCAAATAGTTCAAACGCCTCGGGACCTGTTGGATCGAAATCCTGATAGTTCGGGCCAAGCTTGATTCCCTTGCAGCCAAGATCACCAACACAGCGGTCGTACTCGTCTTTCCAGTTAGGGTCGAGAGGATGAAGCGACATGAAGGGGACGATCTTGTCGGGGGCATGCTTTGCAGTTTCAGCAGCCACATCGTTGTGGTTCATTCCACCCCAATCGGAGATTTCAAGAACCTGCTCATCAGGTCGCCACGGACGCTGTGCGATTCCGAAAATGAACGCTTTGTCGACCGGTCCCATGTCTCGCAGATAATCGTCGATCGAGTTGGTCAGTTGAACGCTCTCGCCCGACCTCATTGTCGTTTCGATCTTCATCTGGTCCGGCGGCACAGTCTCACGATGGCTGGGTAGGTGAGTGTGAACGTCAACAATCATTTTGTAGTTCTCCGGCGAGCTGCTAGCAACGCCACACTAGCAAGTGGCGATGGTCGCAAATATTACGCCACAATCAGCACACAAAGCACTTCCAACAGCCCAGTATCGGCATCAACGTCACTCTGCACCCCTCCACATCGTCCTCTTGAACTGGATTCAGGGTCTCGCCAGAGTTCAGAGTACGGAGCATCTCTTCGTATTGACGCTGCTGAGCTTTGCCACCCCACAAATCACTCGGGCATGTATACCCTGCTCCAGTGAACACACACACCGACACAGTCCAGCCTGAATTCCGCCAGTGGCGCAACCGCGTGCTATTCAGCTACGCCGGGTTCTACCTGTTCGTATACATGAGCAGATTCAACCACTGGCCAGCCGGACCCGTGATGCGAGAACAGCTCGACTTCACTCACATCGAGCTTGGAATAATCAACGCCTGCCTGCTCTGGGGCTTCGCATTAGGCGGAATGACCCACGGCAGAATCGCTGAGGCATATGGATACCGATTTTGGCTCGTAACCGGAACACTCGCATCGGTCGCACTTAACTGGGTCACCAGCTTCGGCACGAATCTTTGGACAATCGCTATTCCGTGGGGAATCAACGGATACGTGAACGCCACCGTTTGGGCACCTGGAATCGGAATGCTCGCCCAATGGTGGCACCGATCGCACCGTGGTCGAGTGATGGGACTCGTCGGAGTTTCAGCCGGATCTGCCATGCTCGTGATGTGGCTCGTAACCGGTTGGACAGTCGCCGAATTCGGTTGGCGAGCAGCGTTTAGATACCCGCCGCTATTGATGCTCCCCGCAGCAATAGCTCTATTCTTCCTCGTTCGCGACCGGCCATCGGATGTCGGACTCGACGATCTCGATCAATCCGGAACCATTCCAAGTTTAGAAGTCGTGCCAGAGCGCCCTTCTGCGCACACCGCATTCACCGCTTATAGGATTCTCTACACAAACTGGCGATTCGTAGCCACCTCGCACGTAAAAGGACTCGAAAACGTCGTTCGGTACGGCCTAACCACGTGGGCGCCGCTCTACTACTTCGAAGAAGCCGGGCTCTCCATTGAAACGACAGCCCTAGTAACGGTCGCGCTCCCGGTCGGATATCTAACTGCCCCGATGGTCTCAGGCTGGGTTTCAGATGTGCTTCTCGGTGGACGTCGTAGCCCGATGATCGCCGCATCCGCACTGATATCTGCCGCGGCCCTCGTCGGACTGGCAGTAATCCCCGCTGAAAACATTTACGCAGGCGCAGCGCTGCTCTTCATCGGAGCCTTCGCAATGAGTCTTTCGATGACATCGACTTTAGTAGTCGATATGGCAGGACCAAAATACGCAGCAACCGCCTCAGGCATTCTCGACGGACACGGCTACGTCTACGCCGGAGCACAAGCCATCATCTTCGCCTTAGTCCTCGACACTGCTGGCGCACCTTGGCATCTAGTCTTCCTCGGAATGGCAGCAGCCCGTATCCTCTCAGCCCTAATCGCCTGGCGAGTAAAGCTTTAGTGGGAGCTGGAGTCGGATCTCCACCCCCTAACTAATCTCGCAGCACCTTAAACCCTATCTCCGCTCCTAGGCTCCTCTTTTTCGAAAGCTTGATCATCAGCAAGCACAGAGGCTCCAACAAGCGAGAAATCTCCAGCTTGCCAGCGTCGATGACGTCGAAGTCTAATTCGCCGACCAGCCCAGCGACTACCGATTTAGCGTTCTTGTCGTCACCGCAAATCGGAATAGAAATCTCTCGATCGTCGAGCTTCTTACCATCAAGTAGTCGAGCATCAACGATGTTCAGCGCCTTCACCACGTGAGCACCAGTTGCCCATCGAGCGATCTGCTCTCCGCCTGAATCGTCGTGACCAATCCCAAGGTTCAAGCCGTCAATAAACGGATTCGTGGCGTCAATAATCACTCGGCCCGAAAGATCACCTAACGCAGCAATCGAAGCCTCAGCAGCACTCCACGGAACCGCCAGAACAATCACATGTGCGTCAGTCACCGATTCAGCCAATCCTCCTGCCGAAACCCCGTTCCCGAGCGATGCAACCAACTCAACTACACGCTCCGAATCCGGAGAACGCGAACCGATCACAACCGAATGACCTAAACCTGACCACGCCCGAGCCAGCCCGGTCCCAACAGTCCCGCTTCCAACAACAGCGATTAGCATTAGTTTTCGATCTCAAGGTGCGACTGCGGAACCCAGCCAAGCAACGTCTTCGCCTTGGTCAAGTTGTGCTCCTTCTCGTTCTCATCACCAGCGATGAACACAGCATCGAACCGACCATGTCCGATCTGAACGTTATCTAATGCAGCCAAGTACGCACGAGCAAGGTCAGCTTCATCAGTAAGAAACAACGGATTCGATCCGTCAGGTCGATCGGTAACCGGCCGTGCGCGCTCTTCCAAATATGCTTGACGACCCCGCGGTCCTGTTATTCGCAACGCAGTAACGTTCATGTCGAACCACGACGCAAAGTACGAACAAATTCGCTCACCAAACCCCTTGCTCAGACCGTAAGCACTCGGCGTATCAAGAGGAAGTTCATCTTCGTTCTTATAGTAATCACGATTACGATAATGAACGCTCATCGAACTCGTATAAACGCCCCGTTTCAATCCGGCGCCCTGCGCTAACCACAGGAAAGTATGAAGTCCGAGACAGTTGACCTCGTAGTTATCTCTAATCACCTTCAAATCTTGGTCTGTAACCGATCCACCCTGCGGACTCAGCATTACTAGCCAGATAAACGCGTCAACGCCCTCGACTGCCTTTTGAATCGCCAAGGGATCTGTAACCGAACCCTTCACGAATTCGACGCCTTCGTGCTTCGGCTCTGCAAGATCAAGAACGCGAACTTCGTGTTTTTCCTTAAGATACGGAGTGATGAACGAGCCGACCATTCCAGATCCGCCAGCAAGCAATATTTTCAAATTATTTTCTTTCGTTGCTCCGGGCGTGCATACGAACTTGGTCGCGCGTCGCAGTGTCCCACCCTCTAACTCCCTCCCACTCTGAGAGGAAAAAACTATTTACCTAATCTAAATCGTCGGCTACGTCACTTGGGTTCCCGTCGAGAACCGCACGCATTCCCGACGACACATCGTCGAGTTTGGTAATCGCTTCAGCGGGTAGCTTCAGTTCCAAAGCACCTGCAACATCCTTCATCTGGCCGACCGTATCAGCTCCCGAAATCGCAACCGTAATTTCCGGATGCGACATTACCCAAGCCATCGCCACTTGAGGCATCGAAACCCCAAGATCGGCAGCAACATCGCTAACAGCAGAAATCACCTTTCCTGCACGACCCTGCATGTACGTATTGATCGTTCCCTTACGCTCCGAGCCCCAAAGCGTGCTGTCGTCAGGGACTTCGCCAGACTTGTATGTGCCGCTAAGAAGACCGACGCCGAGTGGACTGTATGCCATGATTCCTACACCGGTTTCGCGAACCATCGGAAACAGCTCATCCTCCTGAGTTCGATTCATCAGTGAGTACGGATTCTGCACAGCAATCAGCGGCTGAGCATTGATTCGCTTCTGCACATCGAGCGCCTGCATAACCTGCCACGCCTGAAAATTGCTAACTCCGACATACCTAATTTTGCCTTGCTGAATCAGCGTTTCCATTGTTCGGAACTGCTCTTCGAACAAGCTCATATCGTCAACGCCGTGGAATAGGTACACATCGATGTGATCGGTATCGAGTCGCCCAAGCGAACGCTCAACCTCACGCATTATGTGAAATCGAGACGGACCCTTATCGTTGGGACCGGATCCGATCGGACTAAACACCTTTGACGTAATCACAACGTCATCACGTCGGCCCTTCAGCGCCTTACCCAGAACCTGCTCTGAGCTACCTATATTGCGTCGATCGTCCATGAATCCATAAACGTTCGCACAGTCGATCAAATTGATCCCGGAATCCAAAGCCGTGAGGATTACCTTCTCAGCTTCGTTCCGATCAAACTGACCGCGAAAGCCCAGTCCCAGAGCCATAGATGTGACTTTCACACCTGCCGTACCGAAGTTCACGTATTCAATACTCAATTGGAATTCTCTTAACGTCTTGTTTCAAATAAACTCGAGCGTGGCGCTTTTTTAGCGCAACGACTGAGCACAGATTCTACTCGTAATCTCAAGATTTTCTCCGATCTGCAACGTCGGTTCTTAAATTTGTTGTTCAATCCCGAGAGACGCCCAACTAAATGACTAACGCAATCGATCCTGTAATCGTCGCTAAAGACTTACGTAAGAAGTACGGGGACATCGCAGCCGTAAACGGTATTTCATTCGAAGTCCGCCGCGGTGAAGTATTCGGCATGCTCGGTCCTAACGGAGCAGGAAAAACGACCACTGTCGAGATTCTTGAAGGCATGCGAGATGCTGACTCTGGCGAGGCAATAATTAACGGGATCAACGTCAAAGACGATCCCACCGCCGTAAAAGCGATGATCGGAGTTCAGCTCCAACAAAATGCCTTCTTCGACAATCTCAAACTCTCTGAAATCGTCGACCTCTACGCCAAACTCTACCTCGCAAAAGTCGACCCGGTCGAAGTTCTTTCGAGAGTCGGACTCGACAATCGTAAAAACGCCAAATATGCCGAGCTATCCGGGGGGCAAAAACAACGACTCTCGGTCGCAGTCGCCCTGGTGAACGACCCCGTCGTGCTGTTTCTCGACGAACCAACTACTGGACTCGACCCGCAAGCCCGACGACAACTTTGGGAGCTTGTACGAAAGATTCAAGCAGGTGGAGCAACCATCGTCCTAACCACCCACTACATGGAAGAAGCCGAAGAGCTTTGTGATCGAATCGCTGTGGTCGAAAACGGCGAAATCATCGCCCTCGACACTCCAGGCGCTCTAATCGACCAACTCTTATTGACAGGTTTCAAGCCCGAAAAGCGAGTGCGCGAAGCCACTCTCGACGATGTGTTCTTGAATCTAACCGGCCGCGACCTTCGGGACTAATTCATATGAAAATCTATCTAGCACTCACGGTCGCCTCCCTAAAAATGTACTTCAGGAACAAGCAGGCTTTGTTCTGGGCGCTGTTCTTCCCGTTATTGATCATGATCATCTTCGGAATGATGAACTTCGAAAAATACGCCTCGCCAAACGTCGGTATTTACGATGCAGCCAATAACGACGCCTCCAAGGCACTAATTCTGGCACTCGGTGGGACCAGTGATGAAGAGCTTCTCAGTGTCACGACTGGGACTCTCGACGAACTGCACCACGAACTCGAATTCGGTAGTAGTCGCGCCGTAATAGAAATCCCTTCCAACTACGTAATCCCGGGTGAATTCGCCGAAATCAAAGTCACCTACGATGAACGATTCCAACAAGAACGAGCCGTAGTCTCGACTATTCTCGGACAATTAACAGACGCCGCATTCAAAGAAGCTGCTCAAGTACCTGACGAATACAGGGTCGAAAACTCGATAGGTGTATCGGAGACATTCATCACCGGGCAGGGACAAGGCTTCAAAGCCTGGTTAATTCCTGGAGTTGCTGCCATGGCAATCATGCAAACAGGGCTATTCACTGTCGTCTTCACCCTCGTTCGGTTCAAATCTCAGGGCGTACTACGCCGACTCAAAGCCACACCAATCGGGGCTGCTCACTTCCTCGCAGGGCAACTCACGACAAAGGCTATCGTCGTCGTCGTGCAAACCTACGTACTTGTCATAGTGGGAGCCATAGTGCTGGGAGTAAGCGTGGGCGGTGGAAGAATCGGTGTGTGGCTCGACCTAACGATCCTTGCACTTCTCGGCGGAGCACTATTCATAGCGATCGGTCTCGCAGTTTCAGGCTGGGCTAAGAACGAAGAAACCGCAGCACCAATAGCGAACATAATCACAATGCCGATGATGTTTCTCTCGGGAGTCTTCTTCCCGTTATCTGTAATGCCTGATTGGCTGACACGTTGGTCGCAGTACCTGCCATTGACCTACTTGGCTGACGGCATGCGAGCAATCACCGTGGAAGGCGCTTCGATAATCACGCTCGGAGACGAACTTATCGGACTCGGAGTGTGGATCGTTATCAGCTTCATAGTTGCGACTAGGCTGTTCAAATGGGAATGAAGATCACGAAAACCAGATCATCGGATCGTCTGAGCAATTCTGATCTGAACTTCAATCAGATAATGCTCACGGCACAGCGACTCCAAATGACTCGGTCATTACGCTATGCTTCTGACCTACCCAGCACAGGTGCTCGAAAGCGCGAGAAAGCGAGCCCCTCAAGCTGGTGCACGGTTCCAGAATGAAAAGCTCGCTCTCTTATAACAGATACGCCTTTTTCCGGGCATCGGTTTTCATAATATTCGCCAAATTCCAATGACCAGTTCAGGCAAGCAAGAAATCAATTCAAATACTGAATCGAGCGAACAGGGAAGTCCATCCCTGTCGGTAGGCGAACTGTCCAAACGCACTGGCATAACAACGGCAACGATCAACTACTACGTTCGCATCGGTGTCCTACCGCCGCCGCTCAAAACCAGCCGCACTCGCGCACTATACCCAGTGCACTTCGAATCCCTAATCAGCAAGATCAAAGAACTCCAGGCTGCCGGTCTCAACCTCAAGGGAATCAAGCAGGTAGTTAATGTCGATCCGTCGTCACCGCTTGCAGCCGCAATGACAGTTGATCGAACCAACTCGTCGGGCGCGCAATCTGCACCGACCGGTCCAATCTCAATCGCTCACTTCCTAACCCAAAGCGGTCTAGACGACGATCTCTACGACAAGCTGATTACTACGGGACTGATACGTCGTCCGAGAACCGGACCCGACGGAGCGCCTGCTCATGACCGACGTGATCTGTCAGCAGCGCGAGCGTTCTCGAGGCTCACATCTTCAGGGATCGAATACTCGCTGCTCGAACGCCACACGGAGTACACCCCGCTCTCCAAAGCAGAGGCGTTATTCCTCGCAGAGCACCTGAGTTCAGCTACGCGGCGGACATCGACTACCCAACCGGCGAATTTAGTCGCCGCGTTCGATTCGATAAGGCGCTACCTACGTAGCCTCCAACTCGATGAAGCCTACCCTGACTGGCGAAACCCCGCACCATAGTCGCGACCGCTTGCCCTGTCATTGCGATGAGTGAAGCATGAACGACGTGCCAATCAGCAGACTCATCCAACGCAACTCTCAACCCAGCCAAGCACGATAGACGCACTTCCCCATGCCAGTGCACTCTACAAGGTTGAACGCTACTTCCGCTGCGCCTTCACGTAGTCGATAACCGAGCCAAGTCCATCAGGTGGAGCGCCGAGAGTAACTGCTTCTGCAACGTCAGCGTCTGACTTCTCATCCTCGCCAATCGCGGCATGAGCAACTGCACGATTTCCGTACATGTCAGCAACTCCAGGCTTAAGTTCGATCGCCTTCGTGAAGTTGTTTATCGCCTGCTCAAAATCTGCCATTGAAAGATATGCAACACCCAGATTGAACTGGATTTCATGATTGTCTGGATCCATCCATGCAGCTTCTTCGAAATCGGCGGCGGCCTTATCAGGAATTCCTAGTTGAGCGTTTTTTAGACCACGATTGAAAAACTCAGAAGCCGTTTTGGGCGGAAAATCAATATCAGCCATGTTCATCTCATTCGGCTTATCACCCGGCGTCGTCAATATCGAAATCTCCTAATCGAAATTATCTCGCTAATCACTCAACTGTCTGCTCTAACACCAATGCTAACCGACAAAGCGTCCAAGATCGTGTTAGAAATACCGCACTAAAAACGAGACAGCCAACAACTCGATTGCCCAAGCAAATTAAGACTCTGAGGCATGACATAGGTTCTCTCTCCCAGATTGGGAGGGAGTTAGAGGGTAGGAAAATGCGACGCGGAGCCAAGTCATCCGCTGATGAGCGCGACTAACGAGACTGCGACGCGCGACCAAGTCGTTCGACGACGCCCAGAGCAACTAACGAAAGACGAAATCTTGAAAATCACGATAATCGGTCAATCTGCATTCGGAAAATCCGTCCTTGAATCACTCGTCGAACAAGGCCATGACGAAATCGTCGGCGTATTCGCACCACCAACCAAGGATGGTCGATCGTCCGACCCAATTTCGACGGCCGCAACCGATCTCGACATCCCGCTATTTGAATACCCGCGACTCCGCGACCAGCCCGCTGTCGATCAGTTCAAAGCGCTCGACCCTGAACTCTGCGTCATGGCGTTCGTAACCGACATCGTCCCAATGGAAATGATCAACTACCCCTCCCTAGGCACAATCCAATACCACCCATCGCTGCTACCCCTCCATCGCGGGCCAAGTTCGATCAACTGGCCAATTATCAACGGCGAAACCGAAACCGGACTCACCATCTTCTGGCCTGACGAAGGACTCGACACCGGTCCAGTCTTGATGCAAAAACAAGTTGAAATCGGCCCTGAGGCGACACTCGGCAGCGTCTACTTCAACAAACTCTTCCCTCTCGGCGTCCAAGCCATGGTCGAATCAGTCGATCTGGTTCGCAATGGAGAAGCCCGAAAAATCGTCCAAGACGAATCAAAGGCCACCTACGAGAGTTGGTGCAAACCCAGCGACGTCGTCGTAGATTGGTCGGCAGGCGTGGACGCCGTATTCAACATGATCCGAGGTGCCGACCCTCAACCGGGTGCGAACACCACACACAACGATGCGAAGCTGTCTCTCTACGACGCCGCTCTATCCTCTTATGGTTCTGCAGGGCACATAGCAGGGTCAGTGATTGAAGTAGGTGTCGAAAAAATCATCATCGCCTCAACCGATGGCTCTATCGCAGTAGGCCGTGTAAAAGCAGGCGGTGGCAAGAAAATCGGTGCCGCCGAATGGGCAGAATCCGTCGATCTTAAGATCGGAGATTTTTTCGGTCACTAACCGTCTCAGAGGAATCCCAAAATAAGTTCGTTCACTTCGTCTGGCCTGTCCAGCAGTGGCACATGAGCAGCGTTTTCGATCACGTGCAAACTATAATTTGGCACCAATTACGCCAATCGATACCCACGTCCTATCTGAAACAACGGATCATGCTCGCCCCAGATCGCTAGAACCGGCACACATATCGACCCAAGTTCGTCATCAGAAAATATCGATTTTTGACTATCAAAATCCGTAATCACTGAAACGCTCGAACGCGTCGCCGCGGCATGCCCATCTGCCAACGTCACATCGTAGGCGTATCGCTTATATACGTCGTTATCTGGGAACTCTGGACAACTACTTCCATGGTCATGAAGTAGTTGTCCAGCCCCCATCGATTCGGACGGATCACCAATCGACCAAACACTGGCAAATTAGCGAGCTTGTACAAAAGCGGAAACTCTTTGCCCATCCCCGCCGAATCGATAACTACCAGCTTCCGAACCCATTCCGGATTTTCGATAGCCACACCGATTACCATCTGCGCACCAAGCGACAACCCAACAACATCCGCAGTGACGACTCCCACCGCGTCCATAAACCCGTTCATGTACAGAAACGAATTTCCAACGAAAGGCGCTTCGTACGCAATTTGGTCTTACAATCCAAAAACAAGATGATCGGGAGCGATCACTCGATGAGTTTTCGATCTGCCTCAACCAAATTGCACAACCCGCACCACCTCCGTGCATTAACAGCACAGGCGGACCATCTCCATATTCGAGGTAGTGGATACGATTACCGTCCACCTCGACAAACCGACCTAGATACTCGAGCCCAGCCCGTGCAAGCAATGCAGACATGCTGGTTACGATCTGCTGTTCGTCAGAATCAAGCGTTGGCTCTGCACCAATATTGACTTCAGGCGTGATAATTTTTCATCGCCGCTATTACTATTCGACCCTATTTCACGAAGCAACCCGAGTATAAACAAGCGATCCGTCCTACAATCGTCGTTGCACTATGAGTACCTCCAACAACCTTTCCGAAATATCGCAATCTAAAGAGGCGGCGAGCGAAGCAGATTTCTCTGGCGTTTCCGAACTGCAACGGCACGCGTGGGAGCTTCTCGAATTCACGAAAATTCGAGAACTACTCGCCAATCGCACGCGCTTTTTCATGTCGCGTGAGATGGCGCTCGCCACTCGACCAACTATCGATATCGAAGTTGTCGAGCGATTGCAAAACGAAACTGCGCAAGCAGCACTAATGCTCGGAACAGTAGGGGACATCGGACTAGTAGGCGCACGAGACCCTCGTGAACTACTCCATCGAGGCGCCATCGACGGCATGCTAACCGGCGAAGAGATCGTATCCGTGCTTCATCTGCTCGATTCAGTCTGGTCGGCACGCAACACAGTCGTATCGATGAAGGGTCGAGCATCACTACTCGAATCCATTGCCGCCGACATTCCAGATCTCCGAGATCTGGGCAAAGAAATATTCAAGTCGATCTCCGACCGAGGAGAAGTACTCAGCTCAGCAACTCCTAAACTCGCCCGCCTACGCGCAAACGTCAGCAAGACGTTCCAGAGAGTAATGCGAGCTATGGAACGACTTGCCCAAAGCTCGACAATCAGAGCGTCCCTCCAGTCAGGCGCCATAGCCACCAGAGGTGAACGACTCGTACTAGAAGTTCGAGCCGACGCTCGTGATTCTGTGCCGGGCATCGTCCACGACGTCTCAGGCAGTGGCGCAACCCTATTTGTCGAACCATTCAAGGCCGTCGAACTCTGCAATGACTGGCGAGAAACAGCCGCCGAAGCGCAACGAGAAGAAGAACGCATTCTACGTCGACTCTCCCGGCTAATCGGCGATCGCCAAGACGAAGCGATTATCGCCATCGAAGCGGCGGCCGAACTCGATTTCATCACCGCACGGGCCAGACTCGGTGCCTCTATGAAGGCACGTCGAATCGTAACCATGCCAGCAGGATCCGACAATGTCGCCAATCTAGTCGGCGCCCGTCATCCGCTGCTTGGCAGCAACGCCGTTCCGATCACAATCAACATCGGTCCCGGCTTCCGTGGTCTTGTAATAACCGGACCCAACACCGGTGGTAAAACAGTCGCTATCAAAACCATCGGACTCTTCGCACTAATGCACCAGTCGGGAATGCAAGTGCCAGTGAGCGATGGAGAAATGGCCATCTTCGATGCGGTCTACGCCGATATTGGAGATTCACAGTCGATCGAACGATCCGTCTCGACGTTCTCGTCTCACATGGGGCGAGTCATAGAAATCCTATTAGAAGCAACGCCAAACTCGCTAATACTGCTTGATGAACTCGGCACGGGAACCGATCCCGAAGAAGGATCAGCACTAGCAAGGGCAGTTCTAGCGCACGCTGCCGAAAACGAAATGCCGATTGCGATCACATCGCACTACCGAACAGTCGCCGAATTTGCCGCCGAATCAGAAGATTTCGCAAACGCATCGGTCGAGTTAAATCCCGACACGATGCTCCCGACGTACCAGGTCCTTATGGGTATTCCAGGTCGAAGCTACGCCATTCACGTCGCCCGTCACCTCGGCATGCCCAGCCACGTGCTCGACCACGCCCAGTCGATGATGGATCCGTCTCGTGCTGAAGCAGAAACCATTCTTCAACAGCTTCAACGAGAACGTGCAGAAGCCAGCCGAATGCTCGCAGAAGCCGAACAAGCCAAGATAGAAGCAGAGACGGTTCGGAAAGATCTTCAGTACAAGCTCAAAAATGTGACTCGTGCACAAGAGGACATGATCGAGAAGTCACGCATGGATCTAAAGCGTGAAACTGAAAAAATCCAGCAATCACTCCGCAAAATCGTAACCAAAGCCAAGAACGATAACGATCTCGAAGTGGCGAAGCGAGCCATCGGTCGAGTCCGCAATCAATTTTACGATCCTACGTGGCTTCCTGTTTCTCCTACCGAGAAAGTCGGCAACGCTGATGATGTCGACGAGAATCGACCTCTACAACCGGGCGATCAAGTTGAAATCAAAGGTCTAAACGTTCAGGCATCTGTGATCGAAGTCAGCTCTGGGGGAACCATCGAACTGATGATGGGGAACTCTCGAATCGAACTGAATGAACGGCAACTACGACTAGTAAAAGCCGCCGACACAGTGAAGAAGAAGAAATCACCCAACGAACTGCCAAATGTCACGATCAATACGATTACAGCGGGAGAAGCGGCGAATACTTCTGGCGAATTGGACATCCGCGGCTCGCGAGTACACGAATCAGACAACATCGTTAGACAGTTCGTCGACGACTCATCGATCCAAGGTCTAACAAGTGTGAGGATCATCCACGGCGATGGCACCGGCGCTCTTCGAGAAGCCATTCGCCTCATCCTATCCAAGCACCCGCTCGTGGCATCGTTTAGCGCAGCCCCAAGAAATCGCGGCGGCAACGGCGCAACAATTGTCGACCTCAGTTAGCCGGCTCACTCTTAAAATTTAATAGCAAAAGCCCTTCTCGCCGGGTGAGAAGAGCTTTTGAATCCACTACATAAGGGCTCTTGTAACGTTCCTGAACTTTTGTTTGGTTAGTTCAAGTTCATAACGTTCCGAAGGCCAGGCGGAATTGCACGCTGAACTGTCAGTGGTGCACCGAGCTGTGGAGTAAGGTCTAGGACGAACCGACCACGAGACTATCTGTTGCTGTTAGACCTGAAGTACTACCAACGTTGGCGGAGTTACCGTCGGTGTAACCGATCGAACCGTTGGATTCAGGTGCAGTAGCTGTTGCACAATCCATTAGCCAAACTGTAATTTCAGCTTTTTGACCGTCTTCTAGCAAGTCGTCACCGTTGTTTGTTCCTATGAAGGTCTGTGACCATGCAACATCAGACATATGCTGACTTTCATCTGCGTGCGATCTAATCGTCTCAGTGCTTGCACCAGGAACAACGTCCGGGTCTGTTAGTGCGTCATCTGTTGTGTAAGTCGCAGTCAGGTCGACTGGTTCACCAGCGAGTGAGTTCGAGACGATAAATACGATCTTGTAGACCGTTTGCGTGCTGCCTTCATACCCTGCAAAAGCGAAGGCGTAACCCTGCTGTGCAAGTCGTGTGAGGGTCTCTCTAAGACCAGTGTGAATCGTCTGTTTGTTGGCTTTTGAAGAGAAGACACCTGCAGAAAGAATCGTGAAAGGGAACACTGAAGCGACAACCACGAATGCGATAAGCACGATGGCTGTTTCGAGACCGGTAATACCTTTTTTTTTGGGTTACAGTTTCGACGGTAGGTGCGAGATTTCTCCTATACATAATTCATTCCCCTTAACCTGCGCATCCAGCTTTCCCGTGACGCCCCCACCGACATGGTGGATTTCCCTCTAAGAGTCTGATCTGTTGTTAGCGATTGATTCGGCAGGGAATCGATTCGCTTGGCAGACCGGCTGTTTGTGCTGATAACCACTACGATGCCGTGTTGGCACCACCGAAACACCAACAACGCGAAAAAGCAGGTTCCGGTAAACGGACTTAACAAAAAAACACCGTCTGAGTAATCACACCCAGACGGTGTTTCGTGCTTACGAAACCGGCAGCGGTCAGACAACGACTAAGACTCTAGCGACTTAGCGACAGCTTCCAGAGTCTGGGCTATGTCCGCATCAGAATGCGCAGTCGAAAGGAACCATGCCTCGAACTGCGATGGTGGGAGATACACGCCATTGTCGACCATTCCGTGGAAGAATGCTCCAAACGACTCTCTATCTGTCGCAGACGCGCTTCCCATGTCGGTCACATCGTTACCGGTGAAGAACACGGTCATAAGCCCGCAGGCACGATTCACAACCGCAATGATCCCGGCCTTGCCGAACGCATCCAAAACGCCATCGGCAAGTTTGTCTGTAGAAGCCTGAAGCCCTTCGTACACACCGGGCTTCGAAAGCTCATCCAGTGTTGCAATGCCCGCAGCCATAGCTACTGGATTCCCCGAAAGAGTTCCGGCTTGATACATCGGCCCAAGCGGTGAAACTTCGCTCATAATCTCCGCGCTAGCTCCATAAGCTCCAACTGGGAATCCGCCACCAACGATCTTTCCGAGACAGGTGATATCAGGAGTAACGCCGTATAAGGACTGTGCGCCACCAAGTGCAACTCGAAATCCTGTAATTACTTCATCGAAGATAAGCAACGAACCGTGCTCTGTAGTCAGTGCCCGTAATCCCTCAAGGAATCCTGGCATCGGAGGTACAACCCCCATGTTGCCGCCAATCGGCTCGACAATAACAGCGGCGACTTCGCCCTTGTTTGCTTCAAGTAGTACTCGAACCGATTCGACATCGTTGAAATCAGCCACAAGAGTCGCAGCCGCGTAATCAGGATGAACACCAGCAGAAGAAGCAATTCCTTGATTAGCAAGACCCGAGCCCGCCTCTACCAATAGTGCGTCCTCATGGCCGTGGTATCCGCCATTGAACTTGAGAATTTTGTTTCGCCCAGTCTTAGCCCGAGCCAACCGCAGAGCCGACATCGTGGCTTCAGTGCCCGAACTCACGAATCTCACAACCTCGATAGAAGGAACAGCATCGACGACACGTCGAGCCATCTCCACTTCTAATTCAGTCGGCGCTCCAAACGAGGTCCCCGACTTCGCAGTCTCGACAGCAGCATCAATCACTGCCGGATGAGCGTGTCCGAGGATCATTGGCCCCCAAGAACAAACGTAGTCGATCAGTTCATTGTCGTCTACATCCCAAATCCGTGAACCAAACGCCTTCTTGAAGAATATAGGGTCACCGCCAACCGATCCCCACGCACGCGCAGGGCTATTAACTCCACCGGGAATTAGTGCTTTGGCATCACTGAACAGCTGTGCTGACTTTGCGCGGGACAATATAGGCCTCCGGATTAGGAACCGAACATACTCAAAAATAAGACCCACGTATTTTGACGCGAAAAGGGACGCTGTAAACAGTGGCCCTTGGTCAGAATCGAACAAATCTCGAAATTACTCGAGTTCGTCTTCATCCTGCTCAGCAAGTGCGAAAACCTTCTGAACGGCCTCGGCTGCACTATCCTCTTCGCTTCTCAAAAAGCTGATCGGGTCGGCAAGAATCCGTCGTACAAGCGAACGAGTCATCTTCTCTACAGACATCGCCTGCTTATCGGTAAGCCCATCCAGGCGACCAAGAGTCTGCTCAACTTCCTCCCGTCTCATCTGCTCGACACGAGCACCGAGTGATCGAATGACTGGCTCGCTCTCGATCCCAGTCAAGCGCTCCTTGAAACGACGAACACCATCATCGATCAAACCTTGTGCCTCAGCAGCAGCCTCTGCCCGAAGCTCCCAGCTCTCAGCCGACCTCGCCTGGAGTTCGGCAAGGCTAATCAGATTCACATTCGCAACATCACCGGATGTCGACTCAACGTCGCGCGGCATACCTAGATCGAGAATGCTTAAATGTCGGTCTGGACGAGCCGACATCGCATCGGCAACAACATATTCGGTAATCACCGGGTCAGTTGCAGCTGTACATGTAATCAAAACATCAGCTTCGATCATCGCCTGTGAAATATCTTCAAATGCAACCTGCGGAGCACCTAGCTCTTCAGCAAGAATCATGCCACGGTTCATCGACCGGCTGGAAACAACGATATCGTTTGCACCGTATCGGATCAGCGCACGCGCAGTCAGCTTACCCATCTCGCCGGCACCTACCAAAAGAATTCGAAGCCCCTTCATAGAACCAAGCGTATTCTGTAGTTCTTGAACTCCGAGGGAAGAAACCGAGGTTCGATTACGACCGAGATCGGTTTCCTTACGAATCTTTCGACTAGTTCTTAGAGCAGCGTGGAAAAGTCGTGAAAGAATCGGCTCGACAGTTCCAGCTTCACCGGCCGCCTGCATCGCCCGAGTGACTTGCCCAAGAATCTGAGATTCACCAAGTGCTACCGACTGAAGACCAGCCGTAACACCAAACAAATGCTCAGCCACTTCGTCACCAGTCTTGGTGTAAATGTAATCACTGATGCCAGTAACACCAGCATGTTCGGGTACAGCATCGATGTATTCGCGCAGTCGGCGAACGCCCACTTCAACATCTTCGGCAACCGAGTAGATCTCGGTCCGATTACAGGTAGACAGAATTACCCCACCGCCAGCATGTGTTGCTAGTCGCTCAAGGTGTTCCTTGAGGGAGTGAGTAGGAACCGCTACACATTCCAGTACTTCTACTGGTGCACGGTCGATATTTAGCCCTGCGAGTATGAAATTCAAATTATTAAACCCGCCAATTAATGCCCCAGCTGGCGGATTCAAATACGATAATCCCAGCCCCTGACACGAACGGTAGGTCAGCTCTTTCGATCGTTCGACTGCAAAACTCATCACGCACTGTTGCAGCTTCTGCTTTCTAATGTGCTGAGTTCATGAAGCTTGGTGATAGCATCAGCGAACGATTTAAAGGTATCAATCAATTGAAAGATTTTCACCCCATCTTATGGCTATTCCATCAATAATCCCACCGGCTGATCGCGGATACACAACCCCAGAAATTTTCGTCACCACCGATTGGCTCACTAAACACATAGACGATCCAAATGTGAGACTCGTCGATACCGATGTACCAGAAGAGTACGAACAAGGACATATACCTAACTCAGTCAACCCTGTCGACCACTACTACAAAACTTCACTTGAAGAACGAACTCACATCCAAAGCCCCGAGCAGTTCGAACAAACTATGTCCGACCTCGGAATCGACGACGACACGACAGTAGTCGGATACAACCGGGGCGGAGGCGTCTACTCGTTCCGCCTCATGTGGGCTCTCCACTACTACGGCCACACCAACGTAAAAATCCTTGACGGCGGACTTGAAAAATGGATCTCCGAAGACCGAGAGACCACTAAAGAATCATTTTCAGCAGCAGGAACAGCAGGATCGTTTACGGCGAAGGCCAACCCTGAAATTTTCGCTTCACGAGAGCGTGTGCTCGACTCTATCGATGACAACGAAACGATCATCCTCGACGTTCGCTCCGACGATGAATGGACAGGTGCAAACAAACGCGGCGGGCCACGAGGCGGCCACGTTCCTGGCGCGGTTCACGTGGAGTGGACTAACTTCATGACTGAAGGCGATATTCCCGTTCTAAAGACCGCACAAGAAATTCGCAAACTGCTCTCTGAAGTAGGAGTGACGCCAGATAAAAACGTCATAACCTACTGACAGGGCGGTATCCGTGCGGCGCACGGATTTTGGACTCTCAAGCTAGCCGGATTCGACAAGGTTCGTGATTACGACGGCTCGTGGCGAGAATGGGCAGAAGTACCATCTTGCCCGATAGAAGGTCTTACATAGTTAAAGGCCACAATTCAGGATCGTATCGGAAAGCTGATTACTACATCACCTATTCGGTTCGAGCCTGAACAACGACTTTTAGCCCAGTCGCTGTTTTAATCATAAAGTCGAACAAACCCTAAATCCGAAATCGTAATGGCCGCCGTATATATAGATGACGGCTCGACCATATCGGTAAGAATCGCGCCTAACTTTCAACCACCGTGCCTCATGGCTCCCACCAACTCCGCGTGAAGAATTACAAAACTCCCCTACTCTGGTCAGCACTCGCTGCGATCATCTCTATTGCCGCGGTTGCTTGTGGCGGCGATCTCGATCCGGCGAATGCTCCAACTCAAGTCGTGGTTCGACCCAACTCAACTGTTGCGCCAGACGTTACGCCAGCTACCTTAGTACCTGTCCCCACAGCGACCCGGCCTCTCCCCCTACCAACTTACCCAGATGGCGTGCTAGAAGTTCACGGCGGCAACGGATGGCTGAATTCCGAGCCGTTCAAAATCGCTGATCAAACTGACGATAACAAAGTCGTGCTCATCGATTTTTGGACCTACACGTGCGTCAACTGCCTCCGAACCCTTCCGTTCCTTAAAGAATGGCATGCCAAGTACACCGACAATGGCTTGGTTATTCTCGGAGTACACACCCCGGAGTTCGAGTTCGAAGAGCGAATCGAAAATGTCGAGGCAGCTATCGCCCGTGAAGGAATCGAGTGGCCTGTCGTTCTCGACAACGAGTCCGACACCTGGCGATCGTTCGGCAACCGATACTGGCCAGCTAAATACCTCATCGGCATCGATGGACAGCTCACCTACCGACATTTCGGTGAAGGTTCTTACGTCGAAACCGAAAACGCCATTCGCGAAGCTCTAACTGAAGCAGGATGGGATGTTTCTGGTATTCCGATCGGCGACACCAACTCCGCCGACCGCGACCCAGTCGCCAATCGAGTCACACGTGAACTATACGGCGGCTACGAACGCAACTACACACAGTCCGGACTGTACGCTGGCCAAGAGCAGTACTACATCGAACCCGACTCCACCAGAGAGTACGTTGACGACGAAAACTACACTCCCCAGCAGTGGTATCTACAGGGTTTGTGGACGAATGGTCCAGAATCTATCACCCACGCCCGTTCAACCAGCAATCTCGAAGATTACATAGCGTTCGAGTTCGTCGGCCGAAGTGCGAACGTAGTGGTGAACACGCCGGGGACCGAATCATTCGACGTATACATCGAAATCGATGACCGCCCGCTCAATCCAGACGAGGCCGGAATGGACGTGATGTTTGACGAAGACGGACGTTCGTACTTCACAGTCACAGAACCCCGGTTATACGCATTCCTTGAAACACCTGAGTTTGGTGAGCACATCGTCAAACTCGCCTCCGACTCCGATGATTTCGCAATATTCGCGTTCACCTTTGGCATCAACGACGGCGGAATTTAATGCCAATATCGAACACTTCGTTTTTTCGACCACTAACACCGGCATTGGTGGGCTTGGTGTCACTCGCCATTGTGGCTTGCGGATCTTCCGGAGATCTTGAGGTTGCCTCCTCCGACCTTACGCAAACGTCCGTCCAAGAATCAGTACTACCTACTCAACTATCGTCTTTCGCCGAACCAGAGCCAAGTTGGACAGTCATCTCCGAAGAAATCTATCTCGAACTCGCTACTCCCGATCTCGGAGTAGGAGTCCAACGATTCAGTGTCGTACTCAGCGATGATTTCGGTCTCATAAAATTCCCAATCATAAATCTCACAGCGAATCACTTCCCTAACGGCTATGACGCCGCACCCAACGCCGAAATCGAGACCTCTGCGTTAGCTCGATTTTTCCTGTTCCCGTTCGGCACGCGCGGAATTCACTCGACCGATATCAAATTAGACAGCTCTGGTCTTTGGTCAATCTCCGCAGGCATTCCTCGGCCCGACGGATCAACCGCACACGTCGAAGTTCGATTCCCAGTCGCCGAAAAAGCCCACTCAGTAACAGTCGGGCAACCTGCACCTCCAAGTGAAAGTCGAACAATCTCAAGCACTGGAGATATCGCAACCCTAACAACCGGCAGCCACCGAGATCCCGACCTGTACCAGCACTCGATAGCGGAAGCGCTCGAACGTGACCGACCACTATTGATCGTGTTCTCCAGCCCCGCGTTTTGCACGAACGCTGTGTGCGGGCCGCAAGTCAAAATAGCCAGCGAGCTACAGGACCTCTATGGAGACGCAATCGATTTCGTACACGTCGATCTCTACGAAAACCCG
>Ga0209403_10002640_pt1 | contig 21165 bp, 19 predicted proteins | sample ArcticOcean_MG_C_8_FD_187440 | JGI IMG/M metagenome (GOLD analysis project Ga0209403, IMG submission 187440) | Marine microbial communities from western Arctic Ocean - ArcticOcean_MG_CB11_86 (SPAdes) (version 2) | ecosystem: Environmental > Aquatic > Marine > Oceanic | place: Arctic Ocean... | reverse complement strand
AATTTTTTAAAAGACATTTATCCCTCAATTACTGAAAAAAAAATTTAGTTTATTATGCTATTTTCTCTGAAACAACACCTTACATCGTAAACCGAAAGGCTTTGCCTTGAGGAGAAGGGGAATTGTAGTGGTGGCCCAGGAGTGGCCCACAGACTACTTGCGGACAATAAATTAGTTAAATAGACTTATATATAAAGAGTTAATGTATAACTGCTTAAGGATTTGCAATCCTCTGCGTAACCATTCCGCCACGTGGCCAAGTATTGTAATAAGAACTATTTAAATCATTTAAGAACACCAATAAAGTAAAATCTATCATTTTAAGGTGTTTATACGTTTGATATAAACCCTATAAGAGATTAATTATCAATATAATGGAATTTAAAAAATATAATCACTTAATAGAAGAGACTAAAATTTCAAAATTTTGGGAAGAAAAAGGTTTATTTAAACCTAAACCTGGCAAAAGCAAAAAAACTTTCTCAATTGTAATACCTCCTCCAAATGTAACTGGAAGACTTCATATGGGTCACGCTCTAAATAATAGCTTGCAAGATGTTCTGGTTAGATTTTACAGAATGAAAGGATATGAAACTTTATGGCAACCTGGAACAGACCATGCGGGTATAGCTACGCAAGCTGTTGTTGAAAAGAATTTAGAAAAAGAGGGTTTAAATAAGAATAGTTTAGGTAGGGATGAATTTATTAAAAGAGTATGGAAATGGAAAGAGGAGTCAGGTGGGATAATTATTGATCAATTAAAAAAAATTGGCTGCTCGTGTGATTGGTCAAGAACCAGATTTACATTAGATAAAGATTTATCAGAAGCAGTAACCAAAGTTTTTGTTGAGCTGTATAATAAAAAATTACTTTATAAAGATAAAAAATTAGTTAATTGGGACACTGGTCTTCAAACGGCAATTTCTGACTTAGAAGTAGTTCAAAAGGATGTGCAATCTCAATTATATTTTATTAGTTATAAAATAGAAAATTCATTTGACAAAATCACAATAGCAACAACTCGACCTGAAACTATGATGGGAGATACAGCTATTGCTGTAAACCCTAAAGATGAAAGATACAAAAAATTAGTTGGAAGAAGTGCCATAATTCCTTTGATTGGTAGAAGTATAAAAATTATATCTGATTATTATGCTGATCCAGATCAAGGTTCAGGTGCAGTAAAAATTACACCTGCTCATGATTTTAATGATTATGACGTGGGAAAAAGAAATAAATTGCAAATTATTAATATTTTAGAAAAAGATGGTAAAATTAACAAAAACGGAATTAAAGAATGTGTGGGTCTAGATAGATTTGAAGCTAGAAATTATATTATTAATAAACTTAAATTATCAGGCGAATTAGTTAAAGTTGAATCTATAAAAAATAAAGTTCCTTATGGTGACAGGTCAAACACAATTGTTGAGCCATTATTAACTGAACAATGGTTTGTTAATGCAAAATCATTATCAAAAAAACCTATTGAAGTTGTCAAAAAAAATAAAACTTCTTTTTTTCCATCCAATTGGACTAAAACTTTTTATCAATGGATGAACGAAATAGAACCTTGGTGTATTTCTAGACAAATTTGGTGGGGTCATAGAATTCCAGCTTGGTATGACGAAGAAGGTAAAATTTTTGTTGCAGAAAATAAAAAGGAAGCATTAACATTAGCAAAGAAAAAAAATAAAAATAAAAAATTAAGTTTAAGACAGGACACAGATGTTCTTGATACTTGGTTTTCTTCAGCGCTATGGCCTTTTGCCACATTAGGATGGCCTAAAAAAACTAAAGAATTAAAAAAATTTTATCCTACTTCAGTTTTAGTAACTGGATTTGATATTATTTTTTTCTGGGTAGCAAGAATGTTGATGATGGGAAATTTCTTTCAAAAAGAAACACCATTTAAAAATGTTTATGTCCACGCTCTTGTTCGTGACGAAAAAGGACAAAAAATGTCAAAATCAAAAGGTAATGTCATAGATCCACTTGAGTTAATAAATAATTATGGAGCAGACAGTCTAAGATTTACCTTAATATCTATGGCTTCACCAGGTAGAGATGTTAAACTATCAAAAGATAGAGTTGTAGGAAATAGAAATTTTATTACAAAAATATGGAGTGCTAATAATTTTTTAACTCTAAATAAATGTTATCTAAATAAAAAAATTAACTTAAAAACTATTAAACTACCTGTCAATCAATGGATTTATAATGAATTTGTTGAAATCAATAATTTGGCATCTAAACATATAGAAAATTTTAGGTTCGATGAAGCTTCTAGAATAATTTATAAATTTGTTTGGCATTCTTATTGTGATTGGTATTTAGAATTTTTGAAGCCTATTTTTAATTCTAAGAATAAATCTGCCATTAATGAAGCAAAAATTTTTTCTTCTTTTATGATGTCTAATATTTTGGCAATTCTTCACCCTTTTATTCCTTTTTTTACAGAAACATTATGGAGTAAAAATAGATACAATAAATTCTATAAATCACCTTTAATTATTTTTGATTGGCCAATTACAAAAAAAAAATCTAGCTATATTAAAAATCATAAAAATATAGAAAATACAATTGAAATAATCTCCAATATAAGGGCTACAAAAGTGGAGTTAAATGTTAAACCAAAACTCTCTTGTGATATTATTTTTTCAGACAAATCAGCGTACTTAAAAAAACTAATTAATAAAAACTTAGAAATAATCAAACAAGTTGGCAGAATCGACAATTTGCAAGATAATAAAAATATAGAAAAAAACACAATTGATATTTTAATTTTAAAAGAAAAGCTTAGTTTAAAATTTAGTGATGATATTGATATAATTTCCCAAAAAAATAGAATTTCCGAAAAAATAAAAAATTTAGGGTTTAAAATTGATGGTCTTACTAATAAGTTGCAAAATAAGGATTTTTTGAAGAAAGCACCTAAAGATATAGTTAAAAATGACAAAGCTTTATTATTAGATTTAACCATTGAAGAAAATAAATTAAGAAGTATTGTGTCAAGTATTAAGTAATAATGTCAAAATTTAATAAAAAAAAACTACCTAGTAGACACACATCATTAGGTCCAGATAGAGCTCCTCATAGATCTTTTTATTATGCTATGGGTGAGACGGAAAAAGATGTAGCAAAACCATTTGTTGGAGTTGTATCTACATGGAACGAAGCCGCTCCTTGCAATACTACCCTAATGAGACAAGCCCAATCTGTTAAAAAAGGAGTTAAAAATTTTGGTGGGACTCCAAGAGAATTCTGCACTATTACAGTTACAGATGGAATAGCCATGGGCCACGAAGGTATGAAATCATCATTAATTTCTAGAGAAATTATTGCAGATTCAACAGAACTAACGGTTAGAGGTCATTGTTATGATGCTCTTGTTGGAATAGCTGGATGCGATAAATCTTTGCCTGGCTTAATGATGTCAATGCTTAGATTAAACGTACCAAGTGTTTTCATTTACGGTGGTTCAATTCTTCCAGGTAAATATAAAGGTAAAGATGTTACAGTACTAGATGTTTTTGAAGCTGTTGGAAAACATTCTGCAGGATCTATTTCTACAAAAGAACTAAGAAACTTAGAGCTAGTTGCTTGCCCAAGTGCAGGAGCTTGCGGTGGTCAATTTACCGCCAATACAATGGCATGTGTCTCTGAAACTATTGGATTAGCTTTGCCTTATTCAGCAGGAACCCCAGCTCCTTATGAAGAAAGAGATAAATATGCATATGAGAGTGGAAAAACTGTAATGAACTTGCTAAAAAAAAACATTCGCCCACGGGACATTGTGACAAAAAAATCTTTAGAAAACGCAGCAACAATAGTTGCTGCTACTGGAGGATCTACTAATGCGGCTTTACATTTACCTGCTCTAGCTAATGAAATTGGAATTAAATTTGATCTTATGGACGTTGCTAAAATTTTTAAAAAAACTCCATATCTAGCAGATTTAAAACCAGCTGGAAAATATGTTGCAAAAGATATGTGGGAAGCAGGAGGTGTGCCAATGTTACTAAAAACTCTTTATGACGGAGGATTTATTCATGGTAACTGCTTAACAGTGACTGGCAAAACAATGAAAGAAAATTTAAAAAGTGTTAAATTTAATGCTAAACAAAAAGTTCTTAGAAAATATAATAATCCTTTATCAGCTGATGGAGGTGTAGTTGGACTAAAAGGTAATTTAGCACCTGATGGCGGGATAGTAAAAATTGCTGGTTTAAAAAAATTGAAATTTACTGGTAAAGCAAGATGTTTTGATAATGAAGAGGATACAATGGCAGCAGTTAAAGCCAAAAAATATAACGATGGTGATGTAATCATTATTAGATACGAAGGACCAAAAGGTGGTCCCGGAATGAGAGAAATGCTATCAACAACTGGAGCTATATATGGCCAAGGAAAAGGTGAAAAAGTAGCTTTAATTACTGACGGAAGATTTTCTGGAGCTACAAGAGGTTTTTGTGTGGGGCATGTTGGGCCTGAGGCAGCCGTTGGCGGTCCTATCGCATTATTACGTAATGGAGATGTAATTGATATTGATGCAAAAAAAGGAACCATAAATGTTAGGCTTTCCAAAAAAGAGTTATCCTCAAGAAGAAAAAAATGGAAACCCCGAAAATCACAGTTTGGTTCAGGAACCCTTTGGAAATATGCTCAAACTGTTGGACCAGCCTATTTAGGAGCCTCAACACACCCTGGTAAAAAAAAAGAAGTTAAAACTTACGCTGATATTTAATGAAAATTAGACCAGTTATTTTATGTGGAGGAGCGGGTACTAGACTTTGGCCAAAATCAAAAAAAAATGTCGCTAAACAATTTATTGATTGGGGAGGTTGGACATTATTTGATAAAGCATTGCTTCGAGTAAAAAGCTCCATATTTGATTACCCAATAATTACAACCAATTTAGACTATTTAAAATTAGTTAAAGAACATTTAAGAAAAAATAAATTTAAAAAATATAAAATTATTTTAGAACCATTTAAAAAAAATACAGCACCAGCCATTCTTTCTTCTATCTTAATAAAAGAAATACCAGAAAAACAACCAATAATATTTATTACTTCAGACAATATAATAAAAAAAAATATCTTATTTAACAAATCCTTAAATTTCCAAAAAAAATTTTTAAATCAAAATAATATTTCTATTTTTGGGATAAAACCCAAAAACCCATCTTCTGAATATGGTTATTTTCTAATCAAAAAAAAATCCAACACGATCAATAAAGTAGTAAAATTCATAGAAAAACCAAATAAATCTATGGTCAAGATAATAGTTAAAAAGAAAGGCCTTATGAATGGTGGAATGTTTTTTGCAAGAAAAGATTCTTTAATAAAAAATTTTAAGTTACATCAAAGTCAAATTTATAAAAATTGCCTACAATCATTAAAAAAAGCTAAAATTAAAAAAAATGTTTATTATTTAGAAAAATCAAATTTTAAAAAAGTAAAAGAAATTTCTTTTGATTATGCTATTTTAGAAAAGTGCAAAAATATAAACTGTATTAAATTAACTAATCCATTTATTGATATGGGTAATTGGAAAGAAATTTGGAAATTTTTTAAAAATGAAAAATCTAAAAGTTTTCTTAAAAAAAATACTTTTTATAGACCTTGGGGAAAGTATATAAATTTATTCAATGGAAATGGTTTTTTACTAAAAGAATTAGTTATTAATTCAAAATCATCCATCAGTTTACAAAAACACCTCCATAGATCCGAAAGATGGACAATTATTAAAGGCAAACCTAAAGTTTCAATTAATAAAAAAAAATATTTTCTTAAAGTGGGTCAATCTATATTTGTACCAAAAAAATCTATTCATCGAATTGAAAATATTTATAGTGCTCCAGTCCAAATAGCTGAAGTTCAAATGGGATCTATTTTAAAAGAAACTGACATTATAAGATATAAAGATATTTACGGTAGAATTAATTAAAAGTACATTCTACAGGAACATGATCGGAAGGTTTTATTTGGCTTCGCAGTTTTTTAATAATTTCTATTTTTTTTACAGAACCTATTAAATCATTTGAAACTAAAATATGATCTATTCTTAAGCCATTATTTTTTTGCCACGATCCATATTGATAATCCCAAAAAGTATAATTATCATTTTCTTTATTGAATATTCTAAAAACGTCATTGAGTCCCAAGTTTATTAAATTTCTAAATATTTTTCTAATTTCAATTCTAAACAAAGCATCATTTGTATATCTTTTAGGCGCATGTACGTCGTTTTCTTCTGGTATTATATTAAAATCTCCACAAATTATAATTGATGAATTCTTTTTAATCTTTTTTTCAATTTCTTTTATAAATAATTTTAACCAATTTAACTTATATTTGTATTTATCAGTATCTACTGGGTTACCGTTAGGAACATATATATTAATCAAATCAACAACTTTTTTTTTAATTTTAATTTTAGTTGATATTATTCTTGATTGTTTAATTTTATCACCAGGTAAGATTTTTTTTACTTCATCTATTGCTTTTTTAGATAATATAGCAACACCATTATAACTTTTTTGCCCACTAACATAAGATAAGTAGCCTAATTTTTTCAACTCTTCAAATGGATAGCTTTTTTTCTCAGTCTTGATTTCTTGTAATAAAACAATATCCGGTGATGATTTTTTTAAGTACGTCTTAATATTATCAATTCTTGCTCTTATTGAATTAACATTCCAGGTACTTATTTTCATTAAAAAGAAAAGGAGATACCACAACCACAAGAGGATTTTGTTTTTGGGTTTGATATTTTAAAAGAATCCCCAATTAGCTCTTGGGAAAAATCTACTTGAGATCCTTTTAATAGTTCCAAAGATGACTTATCAATAATCACATTTTCATGTTTTAGATCATTTTGATCAATGCTTTTATCAAATGAGAAATCATATTTAAAACCTGAGCAACCACCACCTTTTACGGCAATTCTAAAATAAGTACCTATCGGTTTTTCTAATAACAACTGATTAATTCTTTTTATAGCGTTTTTGCTAAAATTTATTTCTGTAATCATTTTATTCAATATGCATTATAATATAATCCTATACAAACACTAATGCAAAAAAAATATAAAGAAAATCACCTAGAAAAATATGCTACAAAATCAAGCGATAGCAAAGGAAGAATTTATACTGAAAAATCTGACAAAATTAGAACTCCCTACCAAAGAGACAGAGATAGAATAATTCACTCTTCATCTTTCAGAAGATTAAAACATAAAACTCAAGTTTTTGTTAATACTATTGGAGACCACTATAGAACCAGGTTGACACATTCCATGGAAGTTTCTCAAATCTCAAGAACCATAGCTAGATGCTTGGGTTTAAATGAGGATTTATGTGAAACTCTTAGTTTAGCTCATGATCTTGGTCACACTCCATTTGGTCATGCAGGTGAAGAAATTTTAAATAATTGCATGTATAATAATGATGGATTTGATCATAATTTACAAACGTTAAGAATAATAACATTACTTGAAAATAAATATTATAATTTTCTAGGATTGAATTTAACAATTGAAACTTTAGATGGGTTAATAAAACACAATGGTCCATTAAAAAATACATATAATTTTGAGAAAGCATTGAACATAAATTCTTTCAAAAAAAAAATAATTTTTAATCAATTCCCTTCATTAGAAGCGCAGGTTGCGTCTATTTCAGACGACATTGCTTACAACAATCATGATTTAGAAGATGGCTTAAGAGCAAACTTATTTTCATTGGAAAGCTTGAGTTCAATACCTTTTATTTCAAAAATAATTAAAAAAAATATTAAAAATAAAAGAAAACATAGAAGAGAGGTCTTGGTAAATCATGTTGTGAGAAAATTAATCAGTAAAATGGTGATGGATGTTATTTCAACAACTACAAAAAAATTAAAAATAATAAAACCAAATAATTTAAAAGAAATATATTTGCAAAATCTCCTTATAGTTGATTTTTCTACACAAATGAAAAAAGCTGATGTTGAAATAAAAGATTTTTTAAAACGTAATATGTATAACAATAAAAAAGTAACTATTAATACAAATAAGTGCAAAATTATAATAAAAGATTTATTTAATTATTTAAATAGAAAACCAAAAATTTTTATTGATAAAGAAATATTAAAAAATGAAAGTAAAGAACGTGCAGTTGCAGATTTTATAGCTGGAATGACAGATAGATATGCAATAAACCTCCACAAAAAAATAAAATGAATTTATTTACTGAATATAACAATAAAATCAAAAACTTTTTAAAGTTGTTAGAAAAAAATAAAATAATTTTATTAACACCAAATTTGGAGAGCATAACAACACAATTACCCCCTAAAAATCAAAAAGCAGATTTTGCATGTAATATTGCTTTAGTTTTATCTAAAATTAATAATAAACCCCCATATGAACTAGCTTTTTTATTAAAAGAGGAGCTTTTGAAAAAATTCGAAGAATTTGAAAGTGTGGAAGTTGCAAAACCTGGTTTTTTAAATGTCACATTTAAAAATTTATTCTGGAAAAACTATTTATCTGAAATTATTAAATTAAGAGATTCTTTTGGTTCAAACACAAATATAAAAAAGAAATACAATGTTGAGTTTGTCTCTGCAAATCCTACAGGACCTTTACACGTTGGTCATTGTAGAGGTGCTATTTTAGGTGATGTTATATCAAATTTATTAATTTTTAATGGCCATTTTGTTACAAAAGAATATTATGTAAACGATTATGGAAATCAAATTAAAAATTTTATATATTCTGTATATTACCGTATACAAGAAATATTAAATCATAAAAAATTTCCAAATAATAAAGATTTATACCCAGGCAATTATATCATTGATATTGCCAATAAAATTGTAAATAAAAAAACTATTACAGATTTCAGTAAAATTGAAGATATATATGAAAAGCTATCATCTGAATCTTTAAGTGAATCTATGGCCTTAATTAAAAATAATCTTAATCTGCTAGGCGTTAAACATGATAACTTTATCTATGAATCTGACTTAATTAAAAATAGTACTGTTTCCAAAGCTATCGAAAAACTAAAAAAATTAAATTATATATATGTAGGAAAATTAGATATACCAAAAAGTGATACTACTTCTGAATGGGAGTCGAGAGAACAGCTTTTATTTAAATCTACACAATTTGGTGATGATACAGATCGAGCTTTACAAAAAAATGATAAGACTTGGACGTACTTTGCTGGTGATGTTGGTTATCATTCCCATAAAATTGACAGAAAATACGATACTCTTATTAATATTTTAGGAGCAGATCATGCTGGTTATATAAAAAGAATTGAATCTTCGGTTAAAGCTTTATCTCAAAATAAAACAAATTTTTTGTGTAAGGTATCTCAACTAGTTAAATTATTCAAAGATGGCGAACCCTTTAAAATGTCTAAAAGAAAAGGTGATTACATCACTGTTGAAGATTTAGTTAATGAAGTTGGAAAAGACTCTGTTAGATTTATGATGCTTAATAGAAGCAATGACGTTGAGCTAGATTTTGATTTTAAAAAAGTTACTGAAAAATCTAAAGATAATCCCGTATTTTATGTTCAATATGCTTACGCTAGAATCAATTCCATATTTAGATTACTTAACTTAAATTTAAATGACAATATTGATTTAAAAGATGAGGTGTTCTCTTTAAATAAACATGAAACTGAAATTTTAAAAAAAATTGCAGAGTGGCCTAAATGTGTTGAAACAACTCTTATTAAGCTCGAGCCACATATAATACCATATTATTTATATGAACTTTCAACTATTTTTCATTCTTATTGGAATATGGGAAGCCAAAATAAAGAATTCCGTTTTATTGTAGATAACAAAATAGTAAAAAAATCTAGACTACAAATTTTGCAAGTGCTCTCAATTGTTATAAAAAATGCTATGTCGATCTTAGGAGTTTCAACACCAAAAAGTATGTAATGTTTAAAAAAATTACTAATATTTTTTATTTATTTTTTTTCTTTATTTTTTTTATATTAATATTTATTTTTTATTTTTCAGAACAAAATATAATAAATACTAATAAATTTGTTTCTTTTAATTATATGAATAAAGATTTTGAAAATAATCTTCCCATAATTAAAAATGATACCAAAGATATAATTGAATATACAGATGGTGTAGAAAATTTTAAAAATAATAAAAAAAAATATAAATTTTATGATTTATTAGATAAATAATTTTATGAAAAGAAAAGCAATTATTATAGGTATTAAAGGTAAAGTTTTAACAAATGATGAAATTCATATTTTAAAATCTTATAAACCATGGGGAATAATCTTATTTTCAAGAAATATATTTGATATTATACAATTGAAGTCATTAGTTACTAGTATTAAAAAAATCATGAATGATAAGAATTACCCAATTTTGATCGATCAAGAAGGTGGAGCTGTATCTCGTTTAAATCAAGTAATAGACTTTAGTTTATTTTCTCAAAGTTATTTTGGTAATCTTTATAAAAATAAAAAATTAAATTTTTTTAATTATTACAGAATTTATGTAGAAGCTGTCAGTAAAATATTAAGAATAACAGGCATAAATATAAATACTGTCCCGGTCTTAGATTTACGCTCTCAACAGACACACAAATCATTAAATCATAGATGCTTTTCCTATAATCATAAAATTACCTCTAAACTTGGTCAAATGTGTATTGATTTGTATAAGAAAAATAAAATACTTACTGTTGTTAAGCATATACCTGGTCTTGGGCTGTCTAAACGCGACAGTCATTTTGACTTACCTGTAATTAAATTAAATAAAAAATTTTTAAAAAAAAATGACTTTAAAGTTTTTAAAGATTGTAAGCCATTTTACGCAATGACTGCCCATGCTATATATTCTGATTATGATGCTGTTAACCCAGCAACACATTCGGAAATTATTATACAGAAAGTCATAAGAGAAATTATCGGTTTTAAAGGTATTTTGATGTCTGACGATATATCTATGAAAGCTTTAAAATATAGCTTGGTTGAGAATTCTAAACGTGCTCTAGACGCAGGTTGTAATTTAATACTTCATTGTAACGGAAATATTAATGAAATTAAACAATTGGTAAAATTTATACCCACAATTGACAAATTTGTTAAAAAAAAAACCTCAGATTTTACTAAATTAATAATGTAAAGTATTTTAAATGGAAAATAACATCATAAATAGACTTGAAATTAATATTAGCAATTATTCAGGACCTCTTGAGGTATTGTTAGATTTAGCAAAATTACAAAAAGTTGATTTGACAAAAATTTCAATTACACAGTTAGCAGATCAATTTATTGAATTTATTAATAGTTCAAAAAAAATAAACCTAGATATCGCGTCTGAGTACCTTTTGATGGCTACGTGGTTAGCTTACCTTAAATCAAAACTTTTATTACCTCATGATGAAGAGGATGATTTTGAAGCTCTAGAAGTTGCTAAAAAACTGAAATTGCAATTAAAAAAACTTGAATTAATAAGATTGTTGTCAGATCAGCTCCTTAAAAAAAATCAACTTGGTAGTTCTGTGCGTATGCGTGGAATGCTTGGTGGTGTTAAAACGATTTCTAATTCTAAATATGTTGTTTCTTTATATGAATTGTTAAAATCTTACTCAAACCATACTATGAAAAAGAATTTCTTGTCTATAAATATACCCAAACTTCCTGTTTGCACTTCCGATCAAGCCATTGAAGTAATTAAAAAAAATTTAAACAAGCTAAGTGACTGGAAAGACTTTTCTGAACTTATCCCATCTTCATTTAAAAAATCAAAACGATTAAAAAAAACTGGTATAGCGGGATTTTTTGTAGCGTCTTTAGAGCTAACAAAAGATGGAATTTTAAATATTTTACAAAAAAAAAATTTTGACAAAATTTTAATAAAAGAAAGAAAATGAGCTTAAAGAAAAACCTAAATATTTTAAAATTCCCAACTACAATTTCTGAATCTGAAAGACAAGTTGAGGCAATTTTATTCTCTGCTGATGAACCTTTAGATGTAGAAAGTATCAAAGCTAGAATTACTGTAAAATGTAAAGTTTTATCAATACTAGAAACCCTAAAAAAACAATATGAAGAAAGAGGAATAAATTTAGTTTGTATTGCAAATAAGTGGTCATTTCGAACATCTAGTAATCTTTCAAAAATAATGAATTTACAGAAATTTGTTCAAAAAAAACTATCTAAAGCTGCAATAGAAACTCTAGCTATAATAGTTTATCATCAGCCAGTAACAAGATCTGAAATTGAGGAAATTAGAGGTGTTGCTTTTGCAACAGGAACACTTGATGTTTTGCTCGAACAAAATTGGGTTAGACCTGCAGGTCGAAAAGATGTTCCCGGTAAACCAATTCAGTATGCAACTACAGATGATTTCTTGAGCTACTTTAATATTCAAAAATTGACCGACCTTCCAAATATTGAAGAATTAACATCAGCAGGTCTTATAGATGGTGAAAATATAGATTCTTCAATTTTTGGCACAGGTAAATTTTTTAAAGAGCAAGAAAATGCAAAAAAAAAAGAGAATATCTATTCTAATATCGACGATATGTTAAGTCAGTCTTTAAAAAATGAAGACGATTAAAAGATATCTTTAATTTACTTCAAAAATTGTATATAAAATATCTATATGAGCATTGGTATATGGCAAATTGCAATTGTAGTAGTTTTAGTTGTTCTTCTATTTGGTAGAGGAAAAATTTCTTCGCTAATGGGTGATGTAGCAAAAGGAATAAAAAGTTTTAAAAAGGGAATGTCTGATAATCCTGATCAAACAAATATTTCTTCAGTATCAAAAGAAGAAAAAAACGAAGATAAAGATTCCGAGAATCAATAGTTTATAATGCCACAAATTGGATGGTTTGAAATACTTGTTATAGTAATTTTATCTATATTAATTATTGGACCAAAAGATTTTCCAATTGTTTTAAGAAAATTAGGAAATTGGATTAGTTCAGTTAAAAATTATTTTACAAAAATTCAAAACGAAGCTACGGATTTTGAAAATGAAATTGAAGATAGTTTTTCAGTAAATAGTGACCTTTTAAAAGAAAATAATAAAAAAAAAGATAAAAATGAGCGATGAAAATATAAAGCATAGTAGTTTTATAGGTCATCTTACCGAATTAAGAAAAAGGTTGTTGAGATCGCTAATTTATCTATTTATTTTTTTTTTAATTTGTTATTACTTTTCAGCAAATATTTATAGTTTTTTAGTAGAACCATATGCTAATGCTGTTAAAAATGACGAAATAGAAAGAAGATTGATTTACACAGCTCTACATGAAACTTTCATAACTTATTTAAAAGTCTCTTTCTTTTCTGCAATTTTTATTACAAGTCCGTTTATTTTAACACAAATTTGGAAATTTATTGCTCCAGGACTATACAAAAATGAGAAAAGAGCATTACTACCATATTTAATTGCTACACCAACTTTATTTTTATTAGGTGGTATGCTTGTCTATTATTTAATCATGCCGTTAGCAATTAGTTTTTTTTTATCTTTTGAAACTTCAGGCTTGTCTAATAGCTTACCCATTCAGCTAGAAGCTAAAGTTAATGAATATTTGTCTTTAATAATGAGACTTATTTTTGCATTCGGAATTAGTTTTCAATTGCCAGTTTTGTTAAGCCTTTTAGCAAGAGTTGGTTTTATAAATTCTAAATATTTGAAGGAAAGAAGAAAATATGTTGTTGTGATTATTTTTGCCGTAGCTGCAATATTAACACCTCCTGACCCCATAACCCAAATAGGTTTAGGAATACCTTTGTTAATTCTTTATGAATTATCTATATTGACTGTTAAATTAATTGAGAAAAATAAAAAAGATGCATAGTATTAAAATAATTAGAAAAAATTCAGATATTTTTTTAAAAAAAATTAGTTACAGAAATGTAGATTTTAATCTCAAAGATCTTTTAGATCTAGATGTTAAAAATAGAAATTTAATAAACAATAAAGAGAAATTAGAACAAGAGAAAAAACTTATATCTAAAACAAAAGATAAAACACAGTTTGCTAAATCCAAAAAGATATCCATAGAAATTGGCAAGCTAGATACTTTACAAATTGAAATTAATCAAAAAATAATGTTAATACTTAGTGCCTTGCCTAATACAGCTCTAGATGACGTGCCAATAGGTAAAGATGATAAAGAAAATAAAGAAATAGAGAAAGTTGGCAACATTATAGAATTTCCATTTAAACCATTTTCACATTTTGAAATTGGAAATAAATTAAATTTAATGGATTTTGATTTAGCTTCAAAAACTTCAGGGTCTAGGTTTGTTTTTTTAAAAGGAGAGTTGGCAATGTTAGAGCGCGCAATTTCAAATTTTATGTTAGATTGTCATACTAAATCCTTTGGTTATCAAGAAATTTCTCCACCCTTAATTGTTAATGAAAATACTATGTTTGGTACAGGTCAATTACCAAAATTTGAAAACGATCAATTTGAACTAAAAGTGGAGAGTGATAATTTACGTAAATTTTTAATACCCACAGCTGAAGTTGTTTTAACTAATATGGTAAAAGATTCTTTTGTGAAATTGAAAGATCTACCTTTACGATATGTTGCTTCTACAGCTTGTTTTAGAAAAGAAGCTGGAAGTTATGGCAAGGATACAAAAGGGATGATTAGACAGCATCAGTTTTATAAAGTTGAGCTTGTTAGTATTGTTGAGCCACAAAATAGTATTATTGAATTAGAGAGAATGTTAGGTTGTGCTAAAGAAATTTTAAATAAACTTAAACTTCCTTTCAAAACAATGTTATTATCAACAGGTGATATGGGGTTTAGTGCCGAAAAAACTTATGATTTAGAAGCTTGGATTCCTTCAGAAAATAAATATAGAGAAATTTCAAGCTGCTCTTCCTGCGGTCAATTTCAAGCAAGAAGAATGAATGCTAAATATAAAAATAGTAAAAATGAAACTGATTTTTTAAGCACCCTTAATGGCTCAGGCTTGGCTATTGGAAGAACTTTGATTGCTATTATTGAAAATTATCAACAAAAAGATGGTAGTGTTGTAGTCCCAGAAGTTCTTAAACCCTATATGCAAGGTGTTGAAATTATAAAATAATTTTATTGTTTATTTTTTTTATTTAGTATATTTATATTACAAATTTAGGAGGCAATATGTCAGGTTCAGGAATAGCACAATTTATCCCACTTATTTTAATATTTGTAATATTTTATTTTTTTCTTATAAGACCTCAACAAAAAAGAGTAAAAGACCACAAAATGATGGTGGCATCCTTAAAAAGAGGAGATGATATTGTTACTGCTGGTGGTGTAGTAGGTAAAGTAGAAAGAGTTCTAGATGAAGAAAAGATTGAGGTTGTAATTTCTGAAAATGTTAAAATTGAAGTAATTAAATCTACTGTCCAAAGTCTATTAAGTAAAAACGAAACTAAAAAGTAGTTTTATTTTGTGTTATATTTTTCAAAACTAAAATTAGTTATTATATATTCAATAATTTTTTTTTTATTTTTATTCTCACTAAATAATTTCATTAACATTAAACATAATTTATTAATATCAAAAAAAGTTAATCTTGGGTTGGATTTACAAGGGGGATCTTATTTATTATTAGAAGTAGACTCTACCCCTATAATAAAAGAAAAACTTCAAAACAAACTTATAGCTTTAAGAAAAATTTTAAAAGAAAATAGTATTAAATATAAAAATTTAAATGTTACTAAGAGTAAAATAAATTTCGATTTTCAAAATGAAGACTTCGATAAATTTGAAAATATTTTTTTTGATAAAAACAGTTCTTTAAATTTGTATTTTAATCAATACTCTTCATATGAGATGGATATTTTAAAAAATAAAAATAATTTAGAGATTTCATATTCAAAGTTCGGTCTTATCGAAATAAAAAATTCTGCATTGGAAAACTCTCTAGAAATTGTAAGGCGTAGAATAGATGAAGTTGGTACAAAAGACCCTACGATAGCAAGAAGAGGTGTGGATAGAATTCTAATTGAATTACCTGGCCTTGATGATCCCGATAGAATTAAAAATCTTTTAGGAAAAACTGCTAAGTTAACTTTTAGACTAGTTACAGATGAAGAAAGTGATTTTGGTTCTGAGTTGGTTTTTTTTGAAGATAATAAAAGTCAACTTAGAGTCAGCAAGCGAGTTTTATTGAGTGGTGATAACCTTGAAAACGCACGTCCATCATTTAGTAACTTAAATAATGAAACGGTTGTTAGTTTTACATTAGATAGAGTGGGTGCTAAAAAATTTGGAAAAATTACCACAAATAGTGTTGGAAAAAGATTAGCTATTATCATAGACAACAAGATTGTAAGTGCACCTCAAATCAGAGAACCAATTCTAGGTGGTAATGGTCAAATATCAGGTAATTTTGATATTCAGTCTGCTAGCGACCTATCACTTTTATTAAGATCTGGATCTTTACCAGCCCCGTTAAAAATAATAGAAGAGAGAACAGTTGGACCAGATTTGGGAGAAGACTCTATTAAAGCAGGTGCGGTTTCATTACTTATTGGATTTATATTAGTTATTCTTTATATGTTTTATAAATATAGATTTTTGGGTTTAGTAGCAAACACAGCATTGATAATTAATTTATTTCTACTTCTGGGTATATTAACTATTTTAGAAGCTACATTAACTTTACCAGGAATTGCAGGAATAATTTTAACAGTTGGTATGGCTGTTGACGCCAATGTTTTAGTTTTTGAAAGAATTAAAGAGGAAATGAGAACAGAAAAATCTATGATTCATGCCTTTGATATGGGTTATAAGAATGCACAATCTGCAGTTATAGATGCAAATATTACAACTTTAATTTCTGCTGTAATATTATTTTTACTCGGCTCAGGGCCAGTTAAAGGTTTCGCGGTAACTTTAGGCATAGGTATAATAACCACATTATTTACAGTTTACTTTTTTGCTCGCCATCTTTCGTCAATGTATGTTTTAAAAAATAAAAATTAACTATTAATGAAATTAGATTTATTAAAAAATTTTAACTTTGTAAAATATTACAAAAAGTTAAATATTTTATCTATAATTTTTATTATATTTTCTATATTTGTGCTTTTATTTAAAGGTTTAAATTTAGGAGTTGATTTTAAAGGAGGTACATTAATTGAAATAAGAGTTGAGAGCTCATCTATTTCTATTGGTGAAATAAGACAATCATTTTTAAAAATGAATTTAGGTGACGTAAAAGTAAAAAATTTTGGAAGAAAAAATGATTATTTGGTTAAAGTTGAAAGTTTAGAATCTAGTGATAGTAATTTTATTAAAAAAACAAACACTAAATTATCTTCAGACTTAGGTATTGATGTTAATTTTAGACGCGTTGAAAATGTTGGCCCTAAAGTAAGCAAAGAACTCATCAAATCTGGTTTGCTGGCTATAACGTTATCATTGCTTGCCATGTTAATTTATATTTGGATTCGTTTTGAGTGGCAATTTAGTTTTGCAGCAATTATAGCAATTATTCATGACGTTATAATTACAGTTGGAATTTTTTCTTTTCTTTCTTATGAAATTAATTTGTCGATAGTAGCTGCTGTGTTAACGATAGTTGGATATTCTATGAATGATACAGTGGTAATTTTTGATCGCATTAGAGAAAATTTAAAGAAATACACTAAAACTCCAATTTCTGATATTTCCAACACTTCAACGAATGAAACTTTATCAAGAACACTAATTACTTCAGTTACAACTTTGCTTGCTCTTCTATCTATCTATCTTTTTGGAGGAGCTATATTAAAAGGATTTTCTTTTGCTATGATTGTTGGTGTAATTGTTGGTACGTATTCATCAATATTTGTTGCTACACCAATATTAAATTATACAAATGTTAGTTCGAAAACGGTTTTAAAAGAAGAAGACGATAAGGTGGTTTAATATAAATTCTGAGCCATCACCATAGTTAGCAACATTGGTAAAGATAAAAGCGTATTAACTCTTGAAGTTAACATAGCAGTCTTTGCCGACTTAGCTTTCTCTTCAGGACTAACTTCAATCATACCCAGAGCTTTTTTTTGATTAGGCCATATAATGAACCAAACATTGTAAGCCATTATTATACCCAACCACATGCCAATCCCAATTGCAGCATTTTTACCACCACCACTACCAATACCCAAAGTCATTGCTTGGTGAACATAACCGTTCAAAGTAGCAACTATTAATCCTGTAACAATTGTAGCCAAAGCAGCCCATCTAAACCAAAAAAGAACAGCTGGAGCTATTATTTTTCCAATAGCAGGTTTTTGTTCATCTGGTATTTTTGGCATACTAGGTATTTGAACAAAATTTAAATACCAAAGAAGACCTATCCACATTACACCTGAAAGAACATGAAAATATCTAAACAACCAGCTCCAGAAAAGCTGATCAAAAGCCCATTCACCACCGTAAAAAAATAGTCCAACAAACAGCAAAACTGCTAGCAATAAAGATAAGTGAATTGTTTTAGATAAAGATTGTAATATTGAAACCATTATTTCTTATACCATTTTTTAGCTAATAATTAAGCAATTTTTTTAAGCTTTGTGTTGATAACATTTTTTAAAAAATTCCCAGTATAACTGCTTGTTATTTGACTTACTTTTTCAGGCGTTCCCTCAGCTATAATTTTACCGCCATTAATGCCTCCCTCAGGCCCCATATCAACAATCCAGTCAGCTGTTTTTATTACATCTAAATTATGCTCTATGACAACTACAGTATTACCTAAAGCCACAAATGTTTGAAGAATTTCTAATAATTTTTTAATATCATGGGAATGTAAACCAGTTGTTGGTTCATCTAATATATACAGTGTTCTACCAGTAGATCTTTTTGATAATTCTTTAGCCAATTTTATTCTTTGTGCTTCACCTCCAGAGAGGGTAGTTGCTTGTTGTCCAATTTTTATATACCCCAGGCCAACTTTTTTTAACGTAAGCAATTTTGTTCTTACAGCAGGTATATTTATAAAAAAATCACAACCTTCTTCCACGCTCATATTTAATACATCTGCAATGTTTTTATTTTTAAATCTAATTTCTAATGTTTCCTTGTTATATCTACTCCCTTTACAAACATCACAAGGAATGTAAACATCAGGCAAGAAATGCATTTCATAGGTTATGACACCGTCACCTTCACAAGACTCACATCTACCACCTTTTACATTAAAAGAAAATCTTCCTACTTTATAACCTCTAGTCTTAGATTCAGGTAAACTTGCAAACCAATCTCTTATTGGGCCAAATGCACCTGTATACGTCGCTGGATTAGATCTAGGAGTTCTTCCAATAGGAGATTGATCAATGTCAATAATCTTATCAATTTGCTCAACCCCTTTGTAATTTCTAAAATTTTTAGGTAATTTTCGAGACTTGTTATTATTTAACATTAAATTTAATGCGTTATATAATGTATAAAGTATCAAAGTTGATTTACCACTTCCAGAAACCCCAGTAACACAAGTAAAAGTTCCTAATGGAATCTTTAAGTTTACATTTTTTAAATTATTTCCTGAGGCACCTAAAATTTCTAAAAATCTACCGTTTTTAGCCAGTCTTCTTTTATTAGGAACAGATATATTCATCCTTTTTGACAAATAATTTCCTGTAATACTATCTTTATTTTTTAAAATATCTTTTAACTCACCTTGAGCAACTATTTCACCTCCATTAATTCCTGCACGTGGTCCTAAATCTATTATATGATCTGAGCTTTCCATTGTTTCCGTATCATGCTCTACAACTATCACAGTATTTCCTAAATCTCTCAATCTCTTTAAAGCTTTGATTAATTTTACATTATCTTTTTGATGTAATCCTATTGAAGGTTCGTCCAAAACATACAAGACTCCAGTCAAACCTGATCCAATTTGTGAGGCTAATCTAATTCGTTGAGCTTCCCCACCTGACAAAGTTCCCGATTCACGTGATAACGTTAAATAATCTAAACCAACATTTAATAAAAAATCTAATCTTTCATTAATTTCTTTTAAAATATGATGAGCTATTTTTTTTTGTTTTTCTTCAAGTTTATTATTAAGATTATGAAACCATTTTTTTGCTTCTGATATAGATTTAATAGTAACTTCGCTTATGTTTGAGTTGTCAATTTTAACACATAATGCTTCATCTTTTAGTCTCATTCCATTGCATTTTTCGCAATTAGATTCACTTTGATATTGAGATATTTCTTCTCTTTTCCATTCGCTTTCTGTTTCTAAAAATCTTCTTTCAAGATTATTTACTATACCCTCAAAGGTTTTTTTTGATGAATATTTTTCGTGCCCATCATCATAAGTGAATTTTATTTCGTCTGAATCAGAACCGAAAAGGAGTATATCTTTTATTTCTTTAGCAAGTTCTTTCCATGGTGTGTTCAATGAAAATTTGTAGTGTTTTGCTAACGAAGACAAAGTTTGTGCATAATATAAAAACTTTGATTTTGCCCATGGTTCAATTGCACCATCAGCTAAACTTTTTTTAGTATCAGGTACTACTAAATTTGGATCAATATTTAAGTTTACTCCTATACCCTCGCATTCTTCGCATGCACCATAAGGGCTATTAAACGAAAATAATCTAGGTTCAATTTCTTCTATTGTAAAACCACTCTCTGGACATGCAAACTTTGAAGAAAATGTAATTTTTTCAATTTTTCTATACTTTTTAGGAAGTGTTTCGTTTTCATATTCAACAAACAACAAGCCATCAGACAAACCAAGAGCTGATTCTACTCCCTCTGCCAATCTATTTCCTAAATCACTATTAATGATTATTCTATCTACAACGATGGATATATCATGTTTAATTTTTTTATTTAAGTTTGGAAAATCGTCGATATTATAATATTCACCGTCTACTTTGACTCTCTGAAAACCTCTTCTTTTATATCCAGCTATTTCTTTTTTATATTCTCCTTTTCTCCCTCTAACAATTGGTGATAATAAATAGATTGTATTTTTTTTAGGTAAAGTTTTAATTTTATCCACAATTTCAGTTACACTTTGTGATTTTATAGGTTTACCTGTAAAAGGAGAATAAGGTGTTCCTGCACGAGCAAATAATACTCTCATATAGTCATATATTTCAGTTACAGTAGCTACAGTTGATCTTGGATTTTTTGAGGTATTTTTTTGTTCTA
>Ga0209403_10002637_pt1 | contig 21169 bp, 18 predicted proteins | sample ArcticOcean_MG_C_8_FD_187440 | JGI IMG/M metagenome (GOLD analysis project Ga0209403, IMG submission 187440) | Marine microbial communities from western Arctic Ocean - ArcticOcean_MG_CB11_86 (SPAdes) (version 2) | ecosystem: Environmental > Aquatic > Marine > Oceanic | place: Arctic Ocean... | reverse complement strand
AAAATGCCTTTCAAATACATTCAAACAGAAATAAAAATATACTCATTGTAGGAAAAGTAGTTTCAGGGGATCCTGAAAAAGCAATTAAACAGTCTGAATATAGTGTGTCAGGCAAGCTTGAAACATCTTATGTTGAACATGCTTATATTGAACCAGAGGCTGGGAGTGCTTGGCTTGAAGATAATACATTAGTTATTCAAGCTTGCACACAGGCTCCAATTATGGATCGTGATGATACGGCTAAAATACTTGGATTAAATCAAAAAGACGTAAGAATAATTCCTTCAACTGCCGGTGGAGGTTTTGGGTCTAAGTTAGATGTTTCTATTCAACCACTTTTAGGTTTAGTGACCTTAAAAACTAAAAAACCTTGTAGAATAATTTATAATAGAAATGAATCTATGATGTCTACAACTAAACGTCATCCTGGAAATATGACAGCAACCATTGCTGCAAATAAAAATGGCAAAATATCAGGGATGATTTTTAACGGTGATTTTAATACTGGAGCATACGCGAGCTGGGGACCTACGGTTGCAACAAGAGTTCCTATTCATGCTAGTGGCCCATATTACACTCCAAATTATAAGGCATTAGGAAATGCACTACATTCTAATGGTCCTATATCAGGTGCTTTTAGAGGTTTTGGAGTGCCACAAGCAGCTGCACTTCAAGAAACTTTATATGATCAATTAGCTGATTCCTGTAATATTGATCAACTTGAATTTAGAAAAATAAATGCTCTTAAAGATGGAGAAAAAACTGTTTGTGGTCAAAAACTTGAGGGTGTTGGAATATTAGAATGTTTAAATTCTTTAACAGAGATTTGGAAAAAAGCAGTTAAAAACTCAGATGAATTTAATAAGAAATCTAATTTAATCAAAAGAGGTGTTGGCCTAGGATCTTGCTGGTATGGATGTGGAAATACTGCCTTACCAAATCCTGCAACAATAAAAATTGGAATAAATAAATTTGGAAAACTTTTTCTTCACCAAGGAGCTACAGATATAGGTCAAGGATCAAATACCGTTATTACCCAAATCTGTGCAGATGCGTTAGGTGTCTCTATTGAAACTTTTTTTTTAATAGGACCTGACACACACTTAACACCTGATTGTGGTAAAACTTCTGCTTCAAGGCAAACATATATTACCGGTAAAGCTGCAGAGTTAGCTGGGAAAAGTTTAAGAAATAAAATCCTAAGATTAAGTAATATGGGACCTGAAGCAAATATTAATTTTATCAATGATACAATAGTAATTGAACAAACTAATAAAACACATGTTTTAAAATTAAGTGAAATGAATGAAAATCAAGATAAGTACGTTCTTTCATCATTAGAAACATATGATCCACCTACAATTCCACTTGATGAAAATGGTCAAGGAAAGCCTTATGCTGTTTATGGATATGGTGTTCAAATGGCAGAAATTGAAGTTAACAAAGAATTGGGAACTATAAAAGTTCTCAAAATAACTGCTGCTCATGACTTAGGTAAGGTTATTAACCCTCTTTTAGCAGAAGGACAAATTGAAGGAGGGATAGCTCAAGGGCTTGGTTTTACTTTAATGGAAGAATATATTCCAGATAAAACTGAAAATTTACACGATTACCTTATCCCTACTATTGGAGACATGCCTGAAATAGAAAGTATATTCATCGAGAAGAGAGACCCTGAGGGGCCAATGGGAGCAAAAGGATTAGGAGAACATGTTTTAATCCCAACCGCACCAGCAATTTTAAATGCACTTCGTAACTGTACAGGCGCCAAAATAAAAAAACTTCCCGCTCTTCCTCATAGAGTTTTAGAAGCAATAACGGAGGCTGATATTGAAAGAAGAAAAAATTAGATGTGATGCTTGTCCGGTAATGTGTTTTATTGCAGAAGGAAAGTCAGGCGCTTGTGATAGATATGCCAATCAAGATGGAGAAATAATAAGACTTGACCCTTTAGTTATTTTAAATACAAAGATTGAAAAAGGTGAGAAAGTAAAACCATTTTTAAAGGCAGATTGGAACGGACAAATTACAGAAAGTGATGAATTATTTATCACCGCAATAGGATCAGGGACAACTTATCCAGACTATAAGCCAGCGCCGTTTATATTTAATCGTCAAATAGATGGTATAGACTTTGTTACAGTTGTGACTGAGGCAATTTTTTCATATTGTGGCGTGAAAATAAAAATTGATACAGATAGACATATTGGTTCTGAAAGAGCGATTGTAAGATATAAAGGTGAAACTGTTGGACATGTTATGACAAGTGAATACGGCTCCCAAATGTTATCACTTGGAGGAGTCGATCATTTAACTGGAGGTTCAAAATTAGAAGGAAGAGTTACTTGTGAAGCTCTAATGAACCTTTGTAATAAACAAGCAGTAGAGCTAACAATTGACAACGAACTTGAAATAATCATCCAAGCAGGCAAACCACCAATAATCAATCACGTCACGGAAACAAAAATGAGAGTTGGCTGTGGATCTGCTACAATAGGAATGTTTGCATCACAGTGGGTAAATCTTGTTGATGAAGTTGTTGTAGTTGATGACCATATAACAGGTGTGGTTTCAGAGCATCAAGCAGGCAAAGTTCTTGACTGGAAAAGCACAGGAATTTCAATTAAAGGACGGAGATCTACTCCTGGAAGATACTTCCAAGTAGCAAACCCAGGAACAGGTTGGGGTGGAACCGATATAGAAGATCCATTAACTATTTTAAATAATTGGAATGAAAAAAAAGGAGCATTTCCTGGGCTTACTTTACTAATGGTATCGACTACAGGAGAACAATTTGCATATTATGAATTAGATAAAAACTTAATTCCTGAAAAAAAACCACTTCCTCAAAAATTAAAATCAACTGTAACACTTATAGAAGAAAATTGTGAGCCTGCGCTTTGTACAGTTATGTTTGTTGCTGGCGCAGGTGGGTCTTTAAGATCTGGCGTTACAAACAATCCAATAAAACTTACTAAGTCAGTACAAAATAAAAAAACTAATATAACTTGCGGAGGAGCAAATCCATATATTTGGCCAGGTGGAGGAATTACTCTAATGGTTGACGTAATAGATATGCCTAATAATTCATTTGGTTACGTGCCTACCCCAGCTATAGTAGCCCCCTTAGAGTTTACCCTTGAAAGTGATCAATATAAAAAAATCGGGGGCCATATGGATGAGATTAGATCCAAAGACGACGTAATTCAAAAAGGTGGAGAATATGGAGATAAAAAGTTATATTTACCATGATTTAACTTTATATTTATGATTATTAAAGAGAAAGACAATCGTCTATTTCTTCAACATGGACCAATTGATATAGTTGTTGAAGCGATTGGAAAAGATAAATATTTAGCTTATGAAAAAGTAAAAACATACTTTAAAACCCTTTTAAGTGATCTGGTTTTAGAATTAGAATTATTAAAAAAAGAAGTTCAATACGACAGACAATTCACAAATCAAATTGCTCAAAAAATGCAACAAGCTACTCAAGAGTTTCATCCTGATTTTATTACGCCTATGGCAGCTGTTGCAGGTTCAGTTGCAGATAGTGTTTTAGAGGTATTGACATCTGGTTTTATTTTAGAAAAAGCATACGTCAATAATGGTGGAGATGTTTCTTTTTATTTAAATAAAGGTCAAAGTATGAAAAGTAGCCTGGCATCAATGCCCGACACTTTTACTGAAATTAAATACGAAGATAAATCTAGAGGAGTTGCTACATCTGGCTGGAGAGGAAGGAGTTTTTCATTAGGAATAGCTGACTCAGTAACGGTTCTTGCAAATAACGCAGCAATGGCAGATGCTGCCGCCACAATGATTGCAAATTCAGTAAATTTAAAAAATCATCCCTTAATAAAGAAAAAATACGCTCAAGATTTGAATGATAGCAGCGATCTATTTGGACAAATGGTTACAACAGAAGTTGGAAAATTAAGTCAAAAAGATATTATAAAAGCTATTAATAATGGTCACAATAAAGCAAAAATGTATTTGGGTAATAATTTAATTAATTCAGCATTAATACAACTATGTGGTTGTTTTTGTATTGTACAAAAGACGTCATCTACTTTAAATATAATTAACAAGTCAACTTTAAAACAAATTTGTTTTGAATAAAAATTTTGAGTAGTGTCATGAATTTAATTGTAAATTTTTTCAAAGATTTAACCAAAGACAATATAACTAACGGTTTTATAGCTTTTCTTTTCGCAGTAACTGGCCCAGTTGCAATTATGCTGCTAGTTGGAACTAAAACTGGATTATCTAATCAAGAATTATCCAGTTGGCTTTTTGGAGCCTTTGCCATCAATAGCTTAATAAGTATTATTTTTTGTTTTTGGTTCAAACAACCACTAGTGTTTATGTGGAGTATCCCTGGTATTATATTAATAGGTTCTTCAATTGATAAATTTTCTTTCAATGAAATTATTGGAGCCTATATTATTACAGGCTTTTTTTTAACATTCCTAGGATTTACTAACATATTGGGTTGGATAAATAAGAAAATTCCAATTGAAATAGTTATGGGTATGGTGGCTGCTATATTTTTGCAATTCAGTCTAAATTGGCTCTATTCCTTAAAGGAAAGTCCTCTTCTTTCTGGTTCAATGACAATAACCTATTTTTTAATTTTTGCATTCCCAACAATAAGAAAATTTATACCACCATTACTTGGATCATTAATCATAGGAATATTAATTATTTTAAATTTTAATGAAGCAGATGTTATTAATAAATTAGATTTTACACCAATAGTTCCAACTATATTTATTCCTGAATTTAATCTTAAAGCAAACATAGAAATTGTAATTCCCTTAGCCATTACTGTTCTTTTTATTCAAAATGGGCAAGGTTTAGCTATTTTAAAATCAGCTGGTTATAAAACTTTTTTAAAACCATATACTGTTGCTTGTGGATTAGGATCAATTATAAACTCTTTTTTTGGGACAGTATCAACTTGTTTAACTGGCCCTGTTACTGGAATAATAGTATCTGAAGACAATCAACAAAAAGAGGGGGAAATTTCAGATGCAAATAATCTAATCGGAAAAGAGAGAACTGATCTCTTAATAGAAAAACATGGAAAAGATACTTTAATAGCTGGCATAAGTGAATTTAATAAAAATCAAACAATTCAAAGCCATTACACAAGTGGTATAATTTTTTCTTTACTTTGCATATGTTTTGGAATTTTTTCTCCTTTTTTCACAGGATTTATTACCACTTGTCCACCAGCATTTATAGCTACTCTTGGCGGAATAGCTTTATTAGTTGTTTTAAAAAATACTTTTATATCTGCTTTTTCTGGAAGTTATTCACTTGGGGCTCTTATATCTTTCTTAATTACAATGTCAGATTTAGTAATACTAAATATAGGAGCACCATTTTGGGGATTATTATGTGGAATAACTATTGCTAAAGTATTTGAAAGAAAACAATTGATTAAAAAGGTATAATTATAATATTAACTTATAATATAATGGATCTATTGAATTTGTTAAATATTATTTAATAAAAATTAACTTGCTTAAACTATTTCACTGTGGTCAAGTTTTTAAAGTTTTAGGGGAAAACTTTCAAAAATAAAAACTGAACTATATTCAAAAAGTTCTTTTTATTTTGAACAACCTAAAAATCATTTAAATAAGTAAAACAAATCTATATGTTTTGATTTTTTCGGAGGTATAAATGAAAATTAAAATTTTAAATAAAAGTAAAAAAATAGCAAAAACATCATTATTGATTGCTTCATGCTTAATAGCTTCTTCTGCTTTTGCAAAAGATACTGTTAAGGTAGGCGTTGTTTCATTTTTAACTGGACCTGCAGCTGGAGTTTTTGGAGTGCCAGCTAAACAAGGTGCTCAAATAGTAATTGATGCAATTAATAATGGAACTATGCCAGCACCTTATAATAAACAAGGATTTGCTGGAGCAAAAATGAACCCAGTTTTCAGTGATGAATCTGGCGGAGGAACTAAACAAGTTGGTCTATTTAGAGATTTTGTTGAAAAACAAAAAGTAGACGCAATGATTGGATACATATCATCTGGTAATTGTATGGCTATTGGTCCAATTGCAGATGAATTAAAAATGTTAACGGTTTTTTCAACATGTGGCACACCAAGGTTATATGAAGAAAAACTTAGATCTCATGTTTTTAGAACTCAAGCCAATGCTGTTGGAGATAGTTTAGCAGCTGCCAGGTATATAACAGACATGTACCCTAATGAAAAAAATTATACTGGTATAAATCAAAACTATGCTTGGGGACAAGATTCATATAAGTTTTTTGAATTAGGTATGCAACAAATGTCACCTAATAGTAAAGGATCTGACAAGCCTCAATTTCCAAAACTTTTTGTTGGTCAATATGGCACAGAAATTTCTGCACTATCATTAGACAAAGCTAAAGTTGTACATTCAAGTTTTTGGGATGGAGACATAGAAGCATTTACTCTTCAAGCTATGGTTAGAGGATTTTTCCAAAAGAAAATTTTTGTTTCTTCAGTTGGTGGATCTGCTGTTGATGCATTAGGTAAAAAATTTCCAGATGGAATTGTAATGGGAACCAGAGGTAAAGTTGGTCTTCTTGCAAGAAATGATAAAAGTCCATTAAATGTTTGGTTTATCAAAGAGTATAAAAAAAGATTTGATGCTTTGCCTTTAGGTCCTTCTTATCAATATGCTAGATCTATTTTGGCATATAAATTTGCTATGGATAAAGCCATGGAAAAAGCAGGAAATTTTCCTTCACAAGATCAAGTTATTGCTGCTATGAAAAATATTAAGTTCAAGTCTTTCACAGAAACAATTTCAATGGCAAGAGGTGATGGTCATCAAGCTGTTCATTCAGTTGGATATGGTTTAACCAAATATAATAAAAAAGGGAAAACCCCTGGGGCAGAAAAAGTTAAAATGTATGGTCCAGAGTGTATCTATCCTCCAGCTGGTACTAAGTCAGAAGCTTGGATAAATGCAGGAATGCCTGGAGCTAAATGTAATTAATCCTACAAACAAAAGGGATGCCTAAGCAAGCATCCCTTTTTTATATTTATTTTGGAGCTACTTGATGCAATTTTGGGCAACAGTTTTATTAGATGGGTTAACTTACGCCTCTTATCTTTTTATAGTTAGTTTAGGGCTTACTATAATATTTGGTGTAATGAAGATTTTAAATGTAGCTCATGGTAATTTTTATGCTTGGGGCGCTTACACTTCTGCATTTGCAATAGGTTATATTTCAGACAATGATTATTCTGAAGCCCTTTATTTTCCAGCCATTCTTTTGTCAGCAATAATAGTAGGTTTGGTTTTAGGTTACATAATAGAAAGATTTATTTTAAGAAAAATGTATGATCAAGACATACATTTAATAGTATTAGCAACTTTTGGTGTTTTTTTAATTTTTGAAGATTTAATAATCATAGTTTTTGGAGTTGACCCTTATCTTCCATATCAACCTGCTATGATGTTAGGTTGGGTTGATGTAGCTGGCCTCAATAGAGGAGTATACCAATTAACATTAATTTTACTAGCAAGCGTAGTTGCCTTTGTATGTTGGTTTGGATTAAAAAAAACTAAATGGGGAAAACTACTCCAATCAGTAATTTACGATAGAGAAATCAGTGAAGCGATGGGAATTAATGTGACAGCCGTTTATGTCATCACATTTATTGGAGGAGCTATGTTGGGAGCTTTAGGTGGAGCATACGTAGCGCCAACAACATCAGTTTCACCTGGCTTTGCTATTGACCTAGTTGTACTTAGCTTTGCAGTTGTTGTCATAGGTGGCATGGGCTCAATACCAGGGGCTTTAATAGGATCTTTGATAGTCGGTATTCTAAGAGCATTTGCAGTTCATCAAGCTCCAATATTAGAGTTGTTTGTTGTTTTTGCTGTTATGGCAATTGTATTAATTATTCGTCCTGAAGGACTGTTTGCACCTCCTAAAGCAAGGAAAATATAATGTTTAAAGATATTTTTAAAGATACTAGTGTAAGAATCTTAATAACATTTATGGTTGTTTTATGTGTTTTAGCATCTTTAGTTTTACCTGAGTGGATGCAAAATAATTTTCTGTATGGCTTGTCTAGAGGTCTTGCAGTACTAGGCTTAATGCTTTTATGGCGAACTAATCTAATTTCCTTTGGTCATGCTCTTTATTATGGTTTTGGTGCATATGCAGTTGCTTTATCCCAAAAGTATCTTGGTATTACAGATATTTTATTAAGATTTGCAATTGCAGTGATTGCAGCAGGAATACTTGGATTTATGTTAGGTTTTATTTTAAAAAAATACAGAGAAATATTTTTTGCGATGCTTTCACTAGCCTTTTCTATGGTTCTTTATGGTCTTCTAGCAAAAGCAGAATTTTTAGGTTCTACTGATGGGATGTCTATTTCACCATCAACACTTTTTGGGATACAATTAACTAGAGAATATCTACTTTTCTTAATTGCATTTTTTGTAATTTGCACAGCTGTTTCAATACAAGCATACTTACGTTCAACACTTGGTCATTTAACTACAGCTATTAGTGACAATGAGATTAGAGTAGAGTATTTAGGTTTTTCAGTAGAAAAAGCTATACATATTAAGTACGTGATATCTGCATGTTTAGCCGGAGGTGCTGGAGGTTTAATGGCAGCTAGCCTTGGACAAGTAGATCCAGATTCCATGGTGAATTGGAATGTTTCAGGTGAATTAGTTTTTATTACTATAATGTCAGGTTCAGGAAATATTTTAGCCCCCTTTATTGGTGCTATAGCTTTTGAATTCTTAAGAACCTATGCTTATGAATGGGCTCCTCAAGCATGGCAAATGATAGTTGGAGGAACATTATTAGCGATTATTTTCTTTTTCCCAGGTGGAATATGGTCAGTTCTAGAAAAAATATTTAATCAAGGAAAGAAAAAAAATGTCAAGTGATACAGTTTTAAAAGTTTCAGATTTAAATAAATCTTTTTCAGGAATTACAGCAGCTCATAATTTAAATGTCTCTATAAAAAAAGGAGAAATTGTTGGTATTATAGGTGCCAATGGTGCTGGAAAAACTGTTTTTGTTAATATGATTACTGGTTACTTAAAGCCAACAAGTGGTCAAATTGAGTTTTTAGGTTCAGATATAACTGGGATAGAACCGAGAGATGCAACTCATATTGGTTTATGCAGATCATTTCAGATTAGCCAAGTTTTCATGACCATGACAGTAAAAGAAAACCTTATGATAGCAATGTCATTAGCAAAAAAAAATGGGCAACAGTTATTAAAACCATTTCAAGATGAAACTATTTCCGAAGAGTGCGATAAAATACTTGATCTATATAAAATTAAAGATCAAAAAGATTTAACTGTTAGTACTTTATCTCAAGGGATTAGAAAGTTATTAGACATTTCTATGGCTGTGGTAGGTAATCCAAAAGTTATATTATTAGATGAACCTACATCTGGAGTCTCCGTTGAAGAAAAATTTGGTATAATGGATATTGTTATTTCTGCTTTAAAACAGACAGGTACGTCTGTTTTATTTGTTGAACATGATATGGAAATTGTTGAACGTTACGTTGATAGAGTAATAGCGTTCTATCAAGGTGAAATTATATGTGACGCTCCACCTAAAGAAGCGCTATCTAATAAAAAAGTAATAGAATATGTCTTAGGTCATTAAACTAAAATCTGCTGGGGTTTTTACAATGTTAAAAATAAATAAAATAAATGTGGATATTGGATTAATCCAAATACTTAAAAATGTTTCGCTCGACCTTGAAAAAGGTCAAATGGTTGGACTTATAGGTAGGAATGGTGCGGGAAAAACTACCTTATTAAGAGCTATAATGGGTATTTTAAGAACAAAATCAGGTGAATTATTTTTTGAAGAAAATGATCTAATTAAATTACCTGCACAAAAAAGAGCATACTTATCAATTGGCTATATGCCAGAAGATAGAAAACTTATTCCTTCAATGACTGCTGAAGAAAATATTCTAACTCCCGCATGGGCGACTGGTATAAAAGACTGGGAAATAAGACTTGAATGGATATATAAAATAATCCCTGAAGCGCTGGAATTGAAAGACAGACCATCTACAAGTCTATCAGGTGGACAGCAAAAACTGATCGCCTTATCAAGGGCTTTAATGGTAGGAAGTAAACTTTTACTTTTAGATGAACCATCTGAAGGTATTGCTCCTGCCTTAACTAAAAGAATTATTGATATTTTGAATAATCTAAAAAAAGAAGGTGTTACCACCCTAGTAGCAGAAAGTAACGCAGGACATTACAAGGGCATGCTAGACAAATCATTTATTATTGAACGTGGAGCAATTAAGTAAAGTTCAATTTGCTTTCAAAAACACAATTTAGTTTAATGGAGTATGTTTAAGTGAAACCTGCTAAATTTGATTATATCAACCCCAAAACATTAGATGAAGCTCTACAAGCTCTTCAAATTGATGATGTCAAGTTAATAGCTGGCGGACAGTCTTTAGTTCCACTTATGAATTATAGATTATCGCAACCTTCAACAATTATAGATATTAATTCCATAAAAGAGCTATCTATAATTGATGTTATAAATGAAACATTGGAAATTGGTTCATTAGTAACTCATAATGAAGCTATAAAATCAAAAATAATAAATAATTACTTTCCAATAATTACTGATGCTATTGGTCATACAGCTCACAAAACCATCCGGAACTCTGGTACTATAGGTGGAAGCATAGCTCATGCAGATCCTGCCGCTGAGTGGCCTCTTTTAGCAATGCTGCTTGATTGTGATATAAACATTTGTAACTTACAAGATAATCGATCAGTAAAAGCAAAAGAATTTTTTATTTCTGAATTAACAACTGATCTGAATCAAAATGAAATTATTAAATCATTTTCTTTTCCCCTAATTAAAAATGAATATGGATGGGCTTTTGAAGAAATCGTTAAACGTTCTGGAGATTTTGCTATAATCGCAGTGGCTTCGATCATAGAGATAATCAATAATGTAATTGTAGAAATCAAAATATGTGTTGGTGGTGTAGGAGAAACCTCTATTAGGCTCTCTAATATTGAACAAATGCTTAAAGGAAAGACAATTGAAGATTCTTTTAAAGAAATAAAGAACGATCAAATAACTTTATTATTAAAACCTAATTCTGACGTTCATGCATCTGCAGAATATAAACTTCATATTGCTCCTAAAATAATTAAAAACGTTTTAATAAAATCTATTCAAAATTACAAAGAAAATACAAATGACAAAAAAATGTGAAATAAGAGTTAAAGTTAACGGCGATAATTATAAAGAAACCGTAGAACCAAGAATGTTAGCATCAGATTTTATTAGAGATCAACTTAGATTAACAGGAACAAATGTCGGTTGTGAACACGGAGTATGTGGAGCATGTACAATACTAGTAAATGGAAAAACAACAAGGTCATGCCTTAAGTTTGCAATACAACTTGATAATTCTGAAATTGAAACAATTGAAAATTTTGGATCAATTGAAAAATTAAATGAAATTCAATCAGCATTTAAAAGGAATCATGCCCTACAATGTGGGTTTTGCACTCCAGGATTCTTAATAACGATAAAAGAGCTCTTAGAGACAGAAAAATTAGAAACCGAAGAAGAAATTAGAAAGGGATTATCAGGAAATTTATGTAGATGTACTGGATATGAAAATATTGTCAAAGCAGTTCAAGAGCTGGTTGAAAAAAGAAAGATAATATAAAATGAAAATGAAGTTTTTGAGTGGTGGAAGGTTGAAAATGAGCAAGAGAATTTTTGTTCCAACTTCAAGTCGAGAAGAAAAAATTGATCTGCCAGTTATATCAACTTTAATCCAATATAAAAAAACTAATATTTTGTTTGATACTGGATGCCATCCAGATGTTCAATTTAAATCTGAAAAAAGATGGGGCAATTTGGCTAAAATAATGACACCTATTGGTACTACAAATGATAATCTAATTTTAAATCTTAAAAAAAATAATATTGAACCAATAGATATTGATTTAGTTATTAATTCTCACCTTCACCCTGACCATTGTGGATGCAATGAATTTTTTATAAATGCTGAATTTATCTGTTCATCTGAGGAACTTAAAATTGCTAAAAGTAAAGATGCTGAAAGCAAAGGATATATTATTAATGAATGGCATCACCCAATGCCCTTAAAAGAAATAGATAATTTTTATGATATATTTGATGATGGACGTTTAATTACCATGCCTCTTCCTGGGCATACCCCTGGTACAATTGGACTTCATGTTAATACAGATAAAGATGGGAAATTCATTCTTGTTTCTGATGCAGTAAGTCTAGAAAGAAACATTAAAAACGATGAAATACCTAAAAATGCTTGGGATAAAAATTTATTGTTAAAATCATATAACGAATTAAGATCTTTAGAAACAAAAGGATATAAATTAATTTATGGTCATGACGACAAACAATGGCAACGTTTAAATAAAATAGATAAAACTTATGAATGAAGATAAACAAATACTATCGCGTCCTAAATATGTAGGTAAACCGGTTGAACGTTTTGAAGACCCTAAATTTTTAACAGGAAATGCTCAATATGTAGCAGATATTAGCTTTGAAAAAATGTTGCATCTTATGTTTGTAAGAAGTGATCAATCACATGCAAATATAAAATCTATCAATTATAAAAAAGCTCTTGAAATCGATGGTGTTGTTGACATTTTAACTCATGAAAGTTTTTTTGAATTAAATCAAATAACTTCACCTTCTCGTATGTCAAATTATTTTGCAACTTATCAAGATATTGTGGCAAAAACAAAAGTTAGATACGTTGGAGAAATAATCGCCGTAATAGTTGCTAAAAATAGATATTTGGCTGAGGACGCTCTAGAGTTAATTGAAATTGATTATGAAACCTTAGATCCAGTAGTAAACCCTGAAGAAGCAATGAGTAAAACTTCTGCTGTTTTACATGATGAAATAGGATCAAATATAATTTTAGATAGAACTTTTTCGAATGGAAATATAAACATACCTGAAACAAAAAATTTAAAAACAGTTTCAGGTAAGTTTAAACTCAGCAGAAAATCTCCTATTGCAATTGAAAACAGAAGTTATTTAAGTAATTATAATATAGGTAGTGATGAAATTACATTGTATTCTTCTACTCAAGTTCCAGGAGTAATTAGGGATGCATTATGTAAAATATTATCTATGCCAGGTAGTAAAGTAAGAGTAATAGCTCCTGATGTTGGAGGTGGCTTTGGTGGGAAAGGCTCTCTTTATCCAGAAGAAATTATTGTAGCATATTTATCAAAAAAATTTAAAAAGCCTGTTAAGTGGACGAGTGACAGACTTGAAGACATAATGTCTACCAGTCAAGCTTTCGAAGAAATAATAGAGGCAAAACTTTCATTTAACTCTGACGGTAAATTTATTTCTTTAGAAGGAAACGTTATTGGTAATATAGGAGCATATTCTATATTTCCTTGGACAGGAGCACTAGAACCAGTTCAAGTAATAGGATTCCTTCCAGGACCTTATGATATAAAGAATTTCCATGGTAATGTAAAATGTGTTGTCACATCCAAATCTCCTACAGGGCCTTATAGAGGTGTAGGAAGACCTGCTGCAGTTTTTGTTCTAGAAAGATTAGTTGATATGGCAGCTAAATTAATATCTATGGATCCTATAGAAATTAGATTAAAAAACCTCATCAATAATCAAGATTTACCTTATAGAATTGGTAGTGGAATAATTTGGAATGATGCTGGCTTTAAAGAATGTTTAATTAAAGCAACAAACTCTGCATTTTTTCAAAAAATGATAGAATATAAAAGTAATAAAAAAATAAATAAATGGGTTGGTTATGGTATCGCTACATATGCTGAACTTACTGGAATAGGCTCTAAAATATCAGTTGCTCCTGGAATGCCTATAAATACAGGATCTGAAACTGCTACTATTGAAATAGATGGAACAGGATCCGTAACAGGAACATTTGCAATTGCTTCACATGGTCAAGGTCTTGAAACTACTCTCGCTCAAATAATTGCCGATGAACTAGGAGTAAAACCAGATGATGTTAAAGTTATCCATGGTGATACAGCTAAAGCAAAACATGGAACTGGAACATACGCTAGCAGAAGCGCTGTAATTGGCGGCGGGGCAGCAATAAAAAGTGTAAGAACTCTTAAAAATAAAATATTAAAAGTAGCTGCTCATTTATTTAATACTGATCCAAATAACATACAAATAGAAGATGGCATTATATCATCTCTTAATACAAATAAATCTATTAATTTTTCTGAATTAGCAAAATCAGTATACTCAGACATGGAAACTTTGCCTGTAGAACTGAGAGAAAGTTTAAATGCAACAGAAAGTTATGATCCAATTTATGGGGCTACAACAACTGCAACTCACATTGCTTTAGTGGAAATAGATAAGCAAACTTTTAATATTAAGGTTTTAAAATATATAGTCTCAGAAGATTGTGGAAAAGTTATAAATCCATTGATTGTAGATGGACAAGTTCATGGTGGCGTTGCTCAAGGTATTGGAGTAGCGCTATTAGAGGAACTTAATTATGACGAAGAAGGACAGTTAACAACTGCTAATCTAGTAGATTACAAAATCCCAACCGCATCAGAAATCCCTAAGATAGATATTTTCCATTTAGAAAATTTTTTACCTGATAATATCGGAAAGTTCAAAGGTATGGGCGAAGGTGGAACTATAGGAGCACCTGCCGCAATTGCAAACGCAGTTGCAGATGCTTTATCTGAATATCAAATTGAAATAAATGAATTACCTATTAATCAAGAGCGTATATATCATTTGCTCAAAAATAAATTATAAAATTAAGGAGACCATTTATGAAAATGAATATTGAAGGCAAAATAGCTTTAGTAACTGGAGGTGGGAGAGATATTGGTAAAGAGATATCTAAAACTTTTGCTGCAGAGGGTGTTTTGGTTGCTATTAATTATAATAAATCTTCCTTAGAAGCTGAAAATACCGCTAAAGAAATAATTAGTAATGGTGGTAAAGCTAAAATTTATAAAGCTGATATCACTAGCTATAAAGAAGTAACTACAATGATTAACCAAATAAAACATGACTTAGGGACAATTGATTTTTTAATAAATAACGCTGGATATACTAAAATTCAAAAATTTGTTGAATCCACCCCTTTAGATTGGGATCAACAAATAGATACGTCTCTTAAGGGGGCTATTAATTGCTGTCACGCAGTTGCAGCTGATATGATCAGTAATAAATTTGGTAAAATAATAAATTTAGTTGGAGATAGCTCTAGAATTGGAGAGGCAAATCTATCTTCAACTGCAGCGGCTAGAGGCGGAACTATTGCACTGGGAAAATCTTTAGCAAAGGAATTTGGAAGAGCTAACATTACAGTTAACACTGTTTCACTTGGATTAGTCGAAACCGCTCATTCTGACAAAGCATTTTTAGAAAATAATAGAGAAAAAATAATTAAATCTTATCCTTTAAAAAGAATTGGCACTCCAGAAGATGTAGCTCCCATTGTCGTTTTTCTATGTTCTAATAATGCTAGTTGGATTACAGGTCAAGTAGTCAGCGTTAATGGAGGCTTTTGTATGGTTTAAACTTAAAACTCAAAGGAGAACTAAATGATCAAAACAGAGATAATACAACCAATCAATCAACTTTTACTAAGTCAGTCAAAAAATCTAAAAAATAAGATAGCTTTTTCAGATTACAAAACTGAAATTACTTATAGTGAACTTGACATAAAAACAACTCATTTTGCTAAAAATATTATTGAAAGTGGTATTAAAAAAGGTGAATCAATAGCCTTAATTCTTCCTAATTCAGTAGATTGGATTATAGCTTGTTTTGCAGTTTTAAGAGCAGGTTGTTGTATTGTTCCTATTAGCTTTGAATCAACACAAGATGAAATTGGCTATAAACTTTTTGATTCAGATGCAAAATTAGTAATAACAACAAGTTCAAATGAAAAAAATATAAATGAGATAAATCAATTATTTAATATAGAAAACAAAAAATGTTTTCTTAATAAAGATTTAAATTCTATAGAATTTTGTTTTAAAGAATTTTGTATCAAAAGTTCAAATTCCATAACAATAATTGATGATAATATAGATGCAGCAAGTTATATTGTTTACACCTCCGGAACAACGGGAAAACCCAAGGGTGTTGTATTAACTTCGAGAAGTATGCTTTGGGTAGTAGCAAGTTGTGGGATTCCTATTATAGGAATGAATGAAAATGATAATATTTTATCCCCCCTTCCATTATTTCACTCTTATGCATTAAATGTTTGTGTATTAGGGGTCTTAGCCACGGGTTGTTCTGAGTTTATTATTGAAAAATTTTCTCCACAAAATACTCTGGATTTGATCGCGCAAAAAGATTTTACTCTTATTCCAGGCGTTCCTACAATGTTTCATTATTTATTGGAAACTGCTAAAAAAAATAAAATTTCAAATTTAAGAACTATTTTAAGATGTGCGTCAGCAGGAGCAATAATGCCAGCAACGTTAAATAATCAATTTGAAAAATATTTCAAAATACAATTATTGGATGGTTATGGAATAACAGAAACATCTACTTTTGTAACAATGAATTGGCCAGGAAAAAATCGTAAAATGGGATCCTGTGGAATACCTATTCCTGGAATGACCGTAAGAATTATAAACCCAAATAATTATATAGATGTTAATCCTGATGAAGAAGGGGAATTAATCTGCCATGGACCTAATTTAATGCTTGGTTATCATAATAAACTAGATGAGACAAACAAGGTTATAAAAAATAAATGGTATCATACTGGAGATATAGGAAAAAGGGATAAGAATGGCTTCATTACTATTACTGGTAGATTAAAAGAAATTATAATTCGTGGTGGACAAAATATATCCCCTGCCGAAATAGAAGAAGTTATACTTCAAGATAACCAAGTTTTAGATTGTGCAGTCCTAGGAATTAGTCACGAAACGCTTGGAGAAGTTCCTTTAGCTTTCTTGGTATTGCGAGATAAAAATATTTTCAATCAAAAACAATTAATTGATTTTTGTACAGTTAGTTTGTCAACTTATAAAATTCCAGAAAAATTTCAAATAGTTGACAATATTCCTAGAACTGGGTCTGGAAAGATTATGCGCTATAAACTTAAAAAAATACCTTGCTAAAAATTACTATTATTTTACTATTTAAAACTAATTAACATGATAAGAATTTTATGCCTTTTTATAAATCTGATACTAAAATTAAAATACAATTTACTTTAAATGGTAAAGATATTAATGCTGAGACTGATACCAGAACATTATTAAGTGACTTTCTTAGGCATTCATTAGGAGAGACAGGAACACATGTTGGCTGTGAACATGGTATTTGCGGAGCATGTACAGTAATGTTAAATAATGATCCAATAAGATCATGCCTTATGTTTGCTTCTCAATTAAATAATCATGAAATAACTACTGTTGAAGGAATTGCAAATGATACTAGTCTTGATGATTTAAGAATTGCCTTTAAAAAACATCACGCTTTACAATGTGGATTTTGCACTTCAGGGTTTTTAGTAACTATTGCTTCATTCCTCAAAACAAATCCTAGAAATGTAGATGAAATCAGTATTAGAGAAATATTGAGTGGAAATATATGTAGATGTACAGGATATGTAGGCATAGTTAATGCTGTAAAAGAAGTTATTGAAAATAGAAATAATAATAATAATGATAAGGATCAAATAAATGCTTGATCTTGGATCATCTATATTATCTTCAACAGAGAGAATTCCTAATTCTTTAGCAATAAGAGATAAAAACACAAAACTTTCATACTTTGAGTGGTTTCAAAAAATTGATGCTTTATCTGGATCCTTTAAATCTTTAGGATTAAGAAAAGGTGACAAAATAATTACACTCCTCCAAAATAATATCGAGGCCGCAACAATTCATTGGTCTTGTCAAATGAATGGGCTAATTATAACTCCTTTAAACTGGAGAATGACATCTAACGAGATTGATTTTTGTATTTCTAATTCAGAGGCTAAATGTATTATATATCAACAAGAAAGCTTAGTTGCAGTTAACAATACGACTAAATCTAACAAATTAATAAACATTTTTGTTGGAGAGAATATTAAAGAAATTAATAATTTAAGTAAATTAATAAAAGAAGGAAATAAAGGAAACTCTCCTGAAGCAAAAAGTGATGATTACTCAATTATATTGTATACTTCAGGGACTACAGGGAAACCGAAAGGAGTTCCAAGGACTCATTCTGCAGAGAGAGCTGCCGGAGTGGCTCATATTGCTCAAAATTTATATCAACAAGGTGAAATTACTCTTGGTGTAATGCCATTATATCACACTATGGGCATTAGATCATTAATCTCAATGACATTAATAAATGGAGCATTTATAGCACAGCCTAAATTTTCTTCTAATGAAGCTATAGATTTAATTGAAAAATTTAAAATAACTAGTTTATATTTAGTACCTACACTTTATCATGAGTTGATTGAAAGTAATCATTTCACAAGTAAAAAAGTATTTACGTGCAAAAAACTTGGTTTTGCTGGTGCACCTATGAATGATGGTCTTATTAAAAAAGTAATGAATGGGTTTAATCCAAGCCAACTTGTTAATCATTATGGTTCATCTGAGGTATATACTTTTACAGTTGATCAAAATGCAAATATTAAACCTGGATCAGCTGGAAAAGCAGGTATTAATCAACGTATACGTGTTGTTGAAATTGGATCAAATAATTACCAAAAAATTAACGATCCTAATGTTGAAGGAGAAATCATAGCTGATTTAAATTCAGATGAAGCTTTTTCTGGTTATTGGAAAAGAACCGATGCAGACAAAAAATCTATAATAAATAATTGGTATTTTACAAATGATATAGGATATTTAGATCAAGATGGAGATCTTTTTGTAACTGGTAGAGTTGATGACATGATAATAACAGGCGGTGAAAATGTCTCACCAATTGAGATAGAAAATATATTATCATTAAATAAAAATGTACTTGAAGTAGTTGTTGTTGGATTGCCCGATGAAAAATGGGGTCAAAAAATATGTGGTTTTATAAAACGTGTTGGAAACCTTAATCATAATGATTTGGACAATCATTGTATAGATTTAGGAATGGTTAATTTTAAGAAACCTAAAGAGTATTTTTTTATTAAAGAAATACCTAAATCACCCACAGGAAAAATATTAAGAAGAAAAATAATAGCAGGCGAGTATGAACTCGAATAACTAATTAAAAAGGAATAACAAATGTTAAAACAAAAACCACATATTGAGTTTACAAAAATTTCTTCAAATGAATATTGGCACACCCCTGAAGGTTACCCTTCAGGAATAGAACAAAGAATTCTAGCGTCTGATATTGATGAAAAAAATAAAACAGGAAGTAGATCTAGATTACTTAGATTTCAACCAGGAGTTTTTACAACTACTCAATTCATTCATGACCATTGGGAAGAAGTGTATCTTGTTTCAGGCGATTTAATTGTAGGAAATGATAAGGAAGGAAATGGAGGAGAAAAATTTGCCGGCTCAACATATGCATGCAGACCTCCAGGCGCTTATCATGGACCTTTCAAATCTGATACTGGATGTGTTTTATTTGAGTTACATTATTATAAAAATGACTCACAATATTAGTTTTTTTAATAGGAGGCATTAATGATTAAAACAGGTGATCAACATTTAGATCAGCTAAGAGATGGAAGAGTTGTTTATATTGGAGATGAAAAAGTAAATGATGTTACTAAACACCCAGCCTTTGAAAGAGCTGCTAAAACCGTTGCTAGACTTTATGATATAAAACATCAAGAAATTTACAAGGACAGCCTTACATACGAAGAAAATGGAGAAACTTTTTCAACGTGGTTTTTACAAGCAAAAAATAGAGATGACTTACGGAAAAGATCAAAAGCTCACAAAATAATTGCTGATCAAACTTGTGGTATGATGGGAAGATCAATGGATCACGTTGCTAGTTTTGTAACAGGGATGTCTACTAGTCCAGATATATTTGATAGTGGGAAATATAAATTTAAAAATAATTTATTAAATTATTACGATTTTATTAAGAAGAACGACACTTTTGCTTCTTATGCTGTTGTTCCACCTCAAGCCGCAAGGAACCCTGAATTTTATCAAAAACAAAACTTACCTATACCTACATTATCTGTAGTTGAAGAAAATGAAAAAGGTGTCTTTATTTCAGGAATGAAAATGCTAGCCACTAGTGCTGTTTTTGCAAATGAGATTTGGATTGGAAACTTAGTTCCACTAGCTCCTGATCAAATAAAACAAGCAATAACATGTGCTATTCCATGTAATGTTAAAGGTCTTTCCTTATGGATGCGTCAACCTCTATCTACTCATTATGATAATCAATTTGACTCTCCATTATCATGGGATATGGATGAAACAGATGTCCTGGTTATGTGTGAAGACGTTTTTGTTCCGTGGGAGAGAATATTCGTAATGGACGATCCAATATTAGCTAGAGAAATTTATATAAAAACACCAGCGCATTGCTATGGAAATCATCAAGCAAATGTAAGGTATTGGTCTAAAATGGAACTAATAACTGGTCTTTGCAATAAAGTAGCGCATGCAACTGGTGCTAATGAGATTCCTGCTGTAAGAGAAACTCTTGGAAAAATGTCTTCTTTAGAAGCTAATCTTTCAGGGATGATATACGGTCAAATAGAAGCTGCCGAAAGTTGGCCCGCAAATCATATGACTTTTAACCGTAGAATAATGTATGCAGCACTTAACTGGTGTACAGAAAATTATACTTCAATTATTGATGAACTTAGGACGCTTTGTGGTGGTGGTGTTTTTCAAATGCCAGCAAGTATAAATGTTATTAAAAATAAAAAATTAAAAATGGAGTTTGAAACTTATTTTCAAACTCCTCAGATGGATGCAATCGCTAGAATGAAACTCTTCAAACTAGCATGGGATGTAGTAGGATCTGAATTTGCAGGAAGACAACAACAGTACGAAAAGTTTTACGCAGGAGCTTCATTTATTATCAAAAACCATAGCTTTAGAGAAACACCGTGGCAATATTTCGATGATGTTGTTGATAAAGTAATGGATCGTTATGACGTTCCAGAAGAAAGATAAA
>Ga0209403_10002636_pt1 | contig 21170 bp, 24 predicted proteins | sample ArcticOcean_MG_C_8_FD_187440 | JGI IMG/M metagenome (GOLD analysis project Ga0209403, IMG submission 187440) | Marine microbial communities from western Arctic Ocean - ArcticOcean_MG_CB11_86 (SPAdes) (version 2) | ecosystem: Environmental > Aquatic > Marine > Oceanic | place: Arctic Ocean... | reverse complement strand
CGCCTGATTCTGTGGCTGGAAATCGGGATGACGGTCGCCTACTCGCCGTCGCAGTCTCCCCTCACCATCAACGGCCTCCAGATCGATGTATCGACCGCAGACGAACTCCACGAACCCCACCTGGTCAGCGACGGTGGAACCGTCTCCATTTCCCGCAGCAACGTCACGCTGAACAATCTGAGGGTATCCTGCATCGACCGGCACTGCCTGATATCGTCCCTGGTCGGCATCAGAGGCTGCTGCAATATCACGATGAACCAGGCGCGGGTTTCCGGAGCTACCTACAACGGCCTTGGCTACAATCTCCTGCACAGCAACTGCGCCAACATCACCTACAGGAATTGCGTCTCCATCAATTGTCGGGACGCCCTCGCCGGCCGTCACGGCAAGAACATCCTCGTCGACGGGGGACACTTCAACCGGGTCGATGACCACTACGGACGAAATATCACCGTGCGCAATGCAGAGATTCGAGCCACCTCCACCATGATTCCCGGATACATGACCCCCGAGGTCGACCTCGAAAACTGGGGCTTCATCCCATCCGTCGCATTCGTCTTCGGCGGATGCAACTTCCGTATGGAAAGCTGCCGCATCATCGGCTGTGCAACTGTCTTCTCCGGCCGAGGCGACACCGCCGACCTCTACGGCAACATCACCCTGCGCGACCTCGTCATCGAATCGGATGAAGATGTCACGCTGTTCAATCACACATTCAGTGAAGACTTCGACTTCGCGCACCAGGTCCGTGTTCCCGATCGTGTCCTCATCGAGAATGTCACCCTCACCGGCAAAGGTCGCTTCCGGCTGAATCCCTGTGGCGGACCCGGTTCACACTATGGTCCGTTCCAGGTACGCGGCTGCCATCCCATAGGCAAGGTCCAGGGCCGCGAAGTGGAATACACATTCGATGACTGTTCCATCACCGACGCCGAATTCTCGAGCGAAGGAAATGTGCGGAGCAACTTTCGGAACTGCACATTCAATGGAGAACTCTCGGGAATTGACTCGCAAGCGGTTGGCTTCGCGGCAGGGAACCTCGTTAAGAAAGGGGCCACCGTCCCGTTCCCGCTCGAGCATGTTGATGGGGAGAACTACGAAACATCGAACAAGTGATCCGAGCAGCCATAGGCGTGTAACTGGCCGGATCCATATGAGATGGAGCGGTGTACTGGAAAACCTGGGTGCGATTGACATCCTTCAGAACGGCGACCAGGAAATCCTCAAAAAATGAAATCGCCCGGCAAATCAAAGCCGGACGACATATCAAGGACCGCTTCATTATGAGTATCGGCAGCCCGGTAACTCCGGAGATCTCCACTTCCCGGGTCAGGGCTACTGCGATCTCGCCCGCGAAATCGGCTCGTCCATCTAGAAGAGAACCTGATCTCTAAGGGTGAACCACCCGAAGCCCCAACTTATCTTCGAACGGCTTGAAATCTCGATCACGGTGAAGTAGCGCGTGCCCATTGGAAATGCAGAAGGTGGCGATCAGACAGTCGATCGTCTTACGAATCGTGAATCCGACAGCTCGTAATTTCCTGTAGTTTGCAGCTGCACGAATTGCCAGTTCTCTGCCACCGGTACTGAAAACTACAAAATTCTCAAATTCTCGCTGCGCTCTGGTCGCTTGCCGAGTATCCTGTAGGCCCTGAAGCACTTCACAAAGATTCAAGTCAGTCAGACCAATGCGCTGTAATCCAATCTCTTTGTCCAGCCAGTCCACTTGTGGTGTCTGGATTCCTCGCAAGTAATCCACCCAGACCGTCGTATCAACGATTACCATTCCTCATTTCTCCTCTATGCGTCCCTTCCGCATTTCGTTCAGATCTCCCTCCCAGGCCATCTTGCCCTTCAGCCTGCGAATACCCTTTTGAGACTTCACCTGGATCAGCAGCCGTAATCCTGCATCAACAACTGCACGCTTCGTCCCGAGACCAGATGTGCTAAGTGCCTCCTCCATCAGGTCATCATCAATGACGATGTTTGTGCGCATACAACCCTCCACTTTCGACTATGTGTATAAACAAAAGTTTTATACACACAAATATACTCAGACAAGATGCCATTGACAAGACTTTGTCAGGTATTTACTCATTTCCAATTTCGCCTGAACCACCTGTATCTCCACCATCTAGTCTAAATGCTTTTGAAACCATTCAGCCATCAGATCCAGACCTTGTGGTGTCAGATTGTGACCACCTGCTCCAACGTGAACCTTGAACGCGTCCTGGTGCTTCGCGTAAACTTCCTTCCCACGCGCGTCCATTTCTCTCAACGCCTCTACAGGCATGCCCACGTCCTTTTCTGCAACAATCACCAGAAGCGGCCGTGGAACGATTGCATTCAGTAAATCCGCGTGATCCCCCACATTCAGCAAACCTGGTGGATAGAAGTAGGTCGAATGGTACCCCGTATTTCCGTGATCCGATCGTCTGGATTCTGTGGAGAGCGCAGCCGAAGATCGTCGATCGTCACATCTTCATACTCCTGACGAGTGGAAACCGTCCCTTCTCCGCGCTCCCGCTCCGCCTGCCCTGGCCACAAAACCTCGCGCATGCCCTCTCGAATCGTCTGACCATCCGGATCAGAACCGGGAACAACCTCTGTCATTGCACGATCTCCTGTAGCCTCGATTACCATAGACATTCGCAGGTATATCGTATGAACTGCGACCCATATGCATCAAACCTTGGACCTCTGAATCATTCCTGAGTGCCCGCAGCGAACACTGCCTCCTGATCCTCCACATCCGCAATAATAAACTTCCCTTTGATCAGCCAGGAAATCCCGAATGCGACAAGTGCGACGGCTTCCAACCAGAACACCGAATGCTCGTATGCAGGAAATTCCAGCAACTTGTGTGTGGCGATCAGAAGAATGCTCAGTCCCATCAAAATTCCGCACCCCAGATAGATTCGATTGCGGTGCTTTTTCCTCTGCCCCGGATCTCCTTTCCCCTTCCTGAAGAAATGAACGCTGAATATCATAAGCGAAACAAAGAACAAACCCGCACAGGCCAGGTGAATGATCCCAACGATCTCCTCGATACGTGTCGCACACGATGGCGTCGTCGGAAAAATCACAATCCCCAATGCGCAGAAACCGGCAAAATTACCCAGAAGATTGTCGTGTCTGTGATATCCGGTATATGCAATCAGAAAAAGTCCGAACGTCACGATCACACCGACAAACACACGCTGCATATTCGTGTGAAAGTAGTCACTGACAGACGCCTGGGGTTCCGTATGAAACATCATCCCCACGTAGAGCAAAGTGAACGGCAAGGCGATCCCCAGGATCCCCATTGTTCTCCTGAGGAACAGATGGGACCGCACCATTGACTCTTTCCTTGTATGGGTTATAGACGCCTCCATATGCCGCTCCTCTCCCAAATTGATCATTCTTCGTGACCGGCTGATACTGGAACTCTCACATCGTGCTCAATCGAAACGCTTCGTCCGACAGTAACGTAGAATCGTAGATTTGACTCAGACCTTGGGCATCAAGTGGATCACAGAATAGCATATCAATCTCGGTAACTCAAACTCCACCCCGCCTTCTCTTCCTATGAGATCCAGCGATTCGTCTTGTATTTCAGGATCAGGCGAAATCAACTCCGCTGACGCGATCCTTCCGGTCTCACCTTCTAAAACGGACACCTTGAGACCATCCACCGGCTCCGTCTCATTCCAATTCAGCAAATGCACAAACGTTCCCTTGTCATTCCTGGTCACCTCACCAACAACTGAACCATTTGCCTCAATCCGAAGGGTACGTTCTCCATCCAGTGCATAATCGACAGCGGAAACAATCTCCTCGTGGTTCACTGCCAGTTCTTTGGCATAGGCGAATAGAGGCATCTCAGGTCCGTACGAATGTGATAGCTGGACATCCGACGAAATGCCGCCGCCTGTTTGACCCGGTCGCTCAACCCGAGCAACAATAGCCACTCGCCCTTTGCCCACCTCCTGAAACAACGTCCCTTCCTCCGGCCATACGATCCCGAGCAGTTCGCCTAGCACCCAGGACTTCTTTCGACGGTATCGCTCCCCTTTCCAGGGCTGCAGATATTCATTCACCACGCCTGTATCTTCCGTCGCCACAAGACTACCGCCCTTCTTCACATACTCCGCGATGCGTTCGGCTCGTGCCATATTCATCGAAACCACATTTGGAAGAAACAGACACCGACAGTCACTCAAATCTTCCAGATCTTTGTCGAAAATGATATCGAACGTCAAATTCTCTTGCAACAGACTTTGTTCACACAGCACCGTACTCTGATGGGGATATGTACATGTATAGGATAGCGTTTCGAACGAATGCAACACGGAGCAGTCCGCCACAGTATCGGCCCCACCGAGAAGCTCGCGATGCTTGCGCGAGAATTCGAAGTAGTCGGTCATCCAATCTGGAGGATCATCTCGTTTGATCTGTCCCACCCAGTCGAACGGACTCGTATTGAACGCCATCCCCTCGGCCAGATACAGTCGCTTGAAATCACCCAGATCCGTACGCGTCACCGCAGGTGTCACCGGAATCCCGAATGCCTTCGCCACCTTCATCTGCACAACGCGGCTCTTGATCACGCCGTTGCTCAAGAGATCCGGCTTCCCCGCGACCTCGGCGCTGAACAGATCGCACTCCGGCAGAATATACTCCGGCCAGGCGCCGTGGAACGTTGCATTGTTCAGACCTGGAACTCCGCCGAACAGATAATTCACATACAGAATTCCCTCAGGATTGCACGCTCTAATCGTCTCCCTCAACTCCCGTGTCACCTCACCCAGCCGCTCACACCTGAACCGGATCCACTCCTGCGAGACCGGATCCAGAATCGTGAACTTCTCCGGGATTCCCGTGCGATAATCTGAATAGCCAAGTGTCCTGAAAGGCGGCGGCTTGAACAATGCAAGTGATCCAAATCGCGCCAACCGATCTTCCGGTTCCGGAAACTTGCGCTCGACATATGCTTCGAACTTTCTCTCACAGTGTTCGCAAACACACGTGTAACTGAAATATCCGTAGAGATCCGTAAAAATCCCGTCCAGATCCAGCTCAACCATCACATCTCGCACCATTCGTTTTACATAATGCATGAACTCCGGATTATTCAGACAGGGGATATATTGCCACCACTTCTGCCCAAACGTCGACACCTGCCCATCGGCACCGCGCTGCATCCAGTCGACCGCCTCGGGAATCTCCGTCAAGAAAGACTCGTGAATGATTTGCCCGATCGTCTGCGTATACAGAACCCGACGTATGCCCTTCTCCTTCAATGCCTGGCTGATCGCTTTATTGTCTCTCACCTCGGCCATATCGACCTCTGGACCCAGCCCCCTCACGCCATCCAGAATCACAAAATTGATCCCCTGACGAGCCAGTGTATCGGCCATCGAGGGATCACGCTGCTCACGCACAAGGTCAGCTGTCTCAAGCGTACAAAGCCCCAGCCGCAATCCGTGTAGCACGTGCTCGATCGCCTGCACAGCCGTAAAACCCTCGTACACCCATGACGGTGTGTTCATCCTCACGCACCAACTTTCAGTAATGTGCACACGCTGAACAATTCCAATTCATCAATGTCGACTTCCAGTATAACACCTGTCGTAACTTCGATCCACCATGCTCTTACCGAACACCATCACTTGGCTCACGATCTGACACTAGCTTGCACAGAGTCGGAGACACCTCAAACCTCACCGTACGTGCAACAATCAATCAATATGGGTACCCGATATTTGTCACCTGTAAAGAAGGGGCTACGAGACAATTCTCGTAACCCCTTCATTTTATTTTGTGGTCGATACTGGATTTGAACCAGGAACCCATGTTGGTAAGGCAGGCGCTCTAACCAACCGATTTACTTCCCAAATTCGAATCGTGAAAACGAAACTAAAACTCAAAAGGCGGCAAATGGCCATCACCATGGAGTTGACTTTCGCGCCGAATTTCTGCACCCCGAGAGCGAAGCTCTTCCACGCTCTGCACCCCAACAAGACGCATCGCCCGATCCAGGTCAGAATGCAGAATCTCAAATGCACGAGTTAAACCCGCGTGCCCTCCTGCTCCAATTCCAGCAGCTGTCACGCGGCCAATGCCAACCGCCTTCAACCCGTAAGACAGAGCAATCAGAATGTCGGTACCATTGCGAATACCTCCATCCATCATAAAGTCGAGCTGCGTGTCACCCACAAGAGGCATTTCCTGTGCCACAATATGGAGGGTCGGTGGAACCCGATCCTGTTGCCGCCCGCCATGATTTGACCACATCACACCCGATGCCCCCATTTCCTCAGCCTTCCGGGCATCGTACGCACAATGTACCCCTTTAATGATCATCGGTTTGTCACCCCAGGCTTCTTTAACCCACTTTAAATCATCCCATGTCACAGCGGAAGCCGCAAGTTGGGTGCCAATATCCGTATAGGGCATGGGCTCGCCCTGATCATCAATGATGTTTACAAACTGCATCAAACCACCATCCCGGTAATGATCCATCAGCCAGGACAAACGGGGAAGTATCTGAGGCGTGAGCATCATCTTGCGGACAGCGAGCACCAGTTTGTCCTTCAAACTGAGACCCCGATAAGGGCCCATCGACTGCATCGGTTTCATCCTCGCGTGCAAAACACGCAACCCTGCGACACCGGTGTCCATCGTCAAGATGAGAGCGGCGAAACCGGCCTGTCTTGCGCGTTCAATGCTTCGCAATGCCGTCTCACGACCCCCGCAAAGATATAGCTGATACCAGCAGTCGCCCGTAGAGGCCGCCGCGACATCTTCCATGGGCGTTCCCGAAAGTGTAGACTGGGTCATCACGGTGCCAAACTCACCTGCCACGCGCGAAGCAACCGCATCCCCCATCGGATATAGAGATCGCAAACTGCCCACCGGGGAAATGAACCAGGGTACATCCAAACGGAGGCCGACTGCCGTTGTCGTCATGTCTATGGACGGAAAACTCAACGCGCCATACGCCGTTGTCATCGACTGTTGAAATGCGCGTACGTTTGCGCGCAAGCTGGTCTCATAATCTGCACCACCACGAAAATATTCAGACACAATGGGAGGAACCCGCTCTCTCATCAATTTCCAAAGGTCTGCCGTGGTCAGCGCATCTTCAATTTGTTTTTTTCGACTCATGGCTGAATATCCTTGAAGCTCAGATTGTTCTGAAGGATTGTTATCGACTTCCAGTATAACACCTGCCGCAATTTTTATCCATCCTGCTATTATCAGACACCGCCACCTGGTTCAGAGTCTGACATTAGCTGTGCTTCTCGCGAGCCAAAAGAATCCCGCAAGAAAGCTTCTCTAGCGGGACAGTAAGTGCTTTGGATTCATCAACCTGAACACAACGACCTCATCACGAATTCTTAGTGACTCTGAACCTTATTCATCCAACACGTCTCGCACAAGTTTCCTTAGCGATGGCAAGAGGTCAGTTTCGAACCAGGGATTCTTCCGAAGCCAGATATTGTTTCTCGGACTTGGATGCGGTAAAGGTATGATGTTTGGCCAGTGTTCACGCCACGCCCGAACAGTCTCCGTGAGAGATGACTTGCGATTCTCCAGATGATAGGCCTGGGCATACTGTCCAATCACCAGAGTGATCTCCAATCGCTTCAACCTTTCCAGCAAGGCCTCGCGCCAGGCAGGTGCGCACTCCGGACGAGGAGGCAGGTCACCCGACTTCCCGGTTCCCGGATAACAGAATCCCATCGGCAGAATAGCGATCCGCCTGGGATCATAAAACTCCTCTTGTGTCACACCCATCCATTCACGAAGTCTATCTCCACTGGCATCCTCGAATGCGACACCGGACTCGTGCACCTTTCGCCCTGGCGCCTGACCTGCGATCAGCACCCGTGCGTCTGGATGAAGCTGCAGAACGGGACGAACGCCGTGAGGCAGATCCGCTTCACAGATTGTACAAGCCCTTACCTCCTTCATTAGTGAACTGAAACTCTTAGCCATCTGCGCCTTCCGTACCAGCTTTCCGAACGTTGAATGTCATTCAACCCCGATGAACAAAGCGACGCGATCCGTGACCGCGCCGCCTACTTGTAATTCAGATGGAGTACGACTTATGCAGGATTTAGAATCCGTACCTCCGCCTCCAGTCGTCCTGCAAGCGCTTCTTTCGCTGTTTCAATTTCGTAGTGCATCTGTATCCCTGTCCAAAATTCGACGGACATACCAAAATATCTTGCAAGTCGAAGCGCTGTATCCGCACTGATGCCTCGCTCACCACATACGATCTTGTTGATTCGCATCGCGGGCACACCGATATCCTGTGCGATTCTGTACTGACTCAATCCCATTGGTTTAAGAAATTCCTCTTGCAGAATTTTACCAGGGTGTATTGGCGGGTAGTCTCTCATATTCTTATCTCATTGATCATCAACGATATCCACACTATACACGGAAGGTTCTCGAAAACCGCCCCTCAAACAACTTTTGAGTTTCCTTATCTCTGAACGCTCTTATCATAGACAATCATATCCCTAAACGATAGGATCGTCAAGGGTCATGGATCCAACTTGTCGTAGTTTCAGGATCTTCTGAATTTCTTCAACCAACTGCCCTAAAAGATCTCTCCGTGTTTTTCAATCAAATCCTCATTCCACTCCACACCGAGACCGGGAGCATCCCCCATCACCACGTGACCATCCTTGAACTCCGGACCGGCCATCATATCGGTGCTGAAATTTCTGAGATAGTTTTCCACGACAAGCCCGTTCTCCACGGCGGCGACAACTACCGAACCCAGCATCCCCTGCCCGTGAGGAGACATCGGAAGGTGATGTGCACTCGCCATCGCAGCGATTCGCATCCACTCGCTGATCCCGCCGCAGGTATTGGGATCGGCCTGCACGATCGCTACACCTCCCCGGTCGATCAGGTCACGAAAGCCCCATCGGGTGAACTCATTCTCTCCGCTGGCAATCGGAACATCCAGAGCCTCGGCCACCCTCGCGGATCCTTCCAGGTCATCCGCGTGAACCGGTTCCTCATACCAGTAGGGATCACAATCCTCCATCATACGACCGAATCGAATGGCCGTATGTGCATCCCAGGCGTTGTTCGCGTCCACCATCAAAGCGACGTCCTCTCCAATCGCCTTGCGAACCGCCCGAACACGCTCCGCATCGTGCTTGAGCCCGGCGCCTGGCCAACCCACCTTCATCTTGACCGCCGTGAACCCCTGGGAGACATAGGTCTCCATCTCTTCACACAATTCTGGAATCCCTTTGCCTTCCTCGTAATATCCCCCGGCGGCATACGCCCACAGTCTATCCTGCACGCCGCCCAGCAGCTTCCAGACAGGCTGATCTACCACCTTCCCTTTCAGATCCCAAAGCGCATTGTCTACTGCACTCATCACCGGGATGAACTCACCCTTTGCTACAGGCTTGCGCGTCCCTCCCATATACAGCTTCTGCCAGAGATATCCGATTCGCATCGGATCTTCCCCAATCAATTTCTGTCTCAACGTACCGAGTTTATCCCGAACGCCGCCAGAGCACAGGGTCGCACCTGAAACGCCCTCATCGGTCTCGATAGTCAGCCGCGAAAGCGATTTCGACTGGGTCGTGATAATAGAGTTCCAGAATGGCTTCTTTAACTCCTGCTTTACAATCGTCACCTTGACATTGGAAATCTTCATTTCATCCTCTTCTCATGGGTTACTTGAGAAACGTATCCTTGACGACAATCTTCCCATCCCTGAAGGTAAATACATCACACCCTCGTTCCTTCACCACCTCTCCATCATCTGCATCCGTTCCGGAGAATGTCCATTCCGAAACTCCACGATCACCGGACACGAAATGTGTATCTTCTGTCCAGGAGGCATCCGGAAACATCTCGAAAATCGACGCGAAAGCCGTCCTGATCTCGGCCGAACCTTCGGTCCTTGTCCCGCTCGAGGAAATAAAAACGCCGTCCTCTGCCATGTCTGCCATCAAGTCGTCCACATCGTGCCGATTCCAGGCATCTGCGAAGGACTTCAAGAACGCTTCCGTCACCATTTGTCTGCTCCCACCAAAACTTGTTCACCACGATGCGCTGATATGATTTGCATTGATTCCACCATCACGCCCAACCTCACCTCTTCCAACTCAAATGCTTTCGTAGAAAGGCGTACGACCCTTCCCCATTGATCGTGTGAGGCCCATCGAAATATTCGATCGCAGTGCGATCACCCAATCCCTGCAGCGCGTAGTGTCGATAGGTCTTGGCATACTCGTAGGCGACCCATTCATCTGGAGCGCATCCGTCGTGATGCCCTCGCTCCACCATAAACGGACGTGGGCAGATGAGCCAGCTCATCTCTGCGTAATTGAACGTATTTCCCAGATTGAATTCCGGCATCTCATATTCACCGGAAAACATATATGTGCACCGGTGATCAACGGTCACATTCTTCCTGATCCACTCATTGTAATCGGCTGAACAGATTGAAAGACAATACTGCTTTACCAAAGCCGGCACGCGCATTGCCGTCTTGCCCCCATAACTGAGACCGTAAAAGGCCATTCGTTCAGGATCAACGAAGGGCAGCGTAGCCAACCATGCAAGCGTCTGTTCATGTTGTCTGACAATGAACGAAAACAATGAAAGCTTCAGAGGATTCGCTTTTCGCTGAAGCACTCTGAAGTCATCTTTGCCGATATAAGGATTCTGAGGTGCAAAGGTAATGAACCCCTCATTCGCCAATTCGTACGCGAAGTTCTTGTAGGGATGACGAGGGCCGTCAGGTCCAACCACATCCTGGGGTCTGCCCTCCAATCCGTGCTGACAAACCACCAGCGGTCTGCGATCACCCTTACGGATTCGCTTCGGAATCAGCAAAATTCCGTATGCAAAGACATCGCCATAGACGTCCAGCACAACTTCGTAGGCCGTCAGTTTGGGCGCGTCAAACAACAGACGCGATCGCGGATTTGGCGCCATATCGACCGGCGGTAAAGCGCCAATCACGTCCTCCCAGAGTCGTGAACGGTAACGCTCAGCTTCTCCGGAACAGACTGGGCCATCACCCTTCGCCTCCGCCCAATAGCTCTCGCGCCTCTTCTCTGCTTCACGCAGTGATCTCTGTGTGTGTTCCACGAGCTGATCGAACTGTCGCTTGAACCTCACCTCCGGACAGACACCCTCGTGCGAAACAGATGGTATCGAAACCTCCTCAGACCCCGACCACGCGAGGCCCAAACCCTCAACGAACGCCCACAAGGTTGCCTCGGCGCCTGGATGACCGGAAGGGCTGAGTGTCAGTCCAAATCCATCTGAATCGGGATTGATCTCACTCGCTCGCAGGAACTCCTCCTGGACGGATGCCACACTCGGGGTAGAAAGTTTGCCCGGAGCGCCGGACTGCCTCACGTCCTCGCACACCGGAGGCGCACTCACCTTCGGGTGATCTGCATTTTCAACGACAAGTGTTCGAGGGCTGATCAGCGACGCCACCTCTGCATCGCCAAAATCATTCAGCAACCCGAACAGGTTGCGGTAAATGGGTTGAGACCAGAGGTCTTCCCTGGGCTGAAAGAACCCGGACACTGCCGTGGAGTCGATCCGCTCATCCAGCGCGGCGGAATAGAACGCCAGCAGCCCCCCTTCCCCGTGGCCGAACACGCCTGTCGGCAACCCATTGTCCTCGAACGCATCAACCGCCGCCAGAACCTTCTGAATCTCGTACCCAATAACGTGACGACCCATCTGATAAGCGGCTCTGTAGATGAACTCGCGATGCGGCTGATTCGTCATCGCAATATCAGGATTTCCAGAGTGAGTACACCTCCTGTCCATCAAGACCGGGACAAGGACCTGGCATCCGCACTGGACAAGACTCTGAACAACCCGAGTCCAGCCCGTCTCGCCATCCCTTAATCCCGTAACCTGCTCAGGTATCAAGTCGCAATCGGGAAGCACAATGACATTGGCCCTGACATCTGAATCCGGTATGAGAAGCAAACCCTCTCCGTCGACCCCATCGAGTGCCGGCCAACTCACCTCAAAGATCTTGTAGTCATCCCCCTTCGCTACTTCCGTACCCCCATCAGCACTTGCGTCGATCTGGAACGAAGCGCCTGTGCGCTCATCCATTAACCCCAGTATCGCCGACAACTTGTTCCTGAGTTCAGCGCTCGACGCATTCCCCACGCTGGTGACTCGTCTTTCCTTCACTGTCGCTGTCTCCTGAGTCAGATACCGATCGATCCCCGCAACCATCGCGGCAGCAATATCACCCTCCATCGTCAGTCGGCCTGTGCCAGGCAATGTGCGTCGTACCGCCATCAATAACCTCTATCGAACAGAATAAGAATTACCCAACTCATCCCGCTTGTGAAACATACATCCGTCTATCGGTCAGTCCCACAAACTCTCACCTCAACTCCTGTGAAACACAGAATACACCGCTGACAGCAGATTCAATTCTCGAAACTCGAAACCCGCGCCATCATCTCTGATCCTGGCACCTGTTCTCTGAAATATCTCCATCATCACATCCGCCAGATTCCCGCCTTCATCACGCCACTCATATCCCGACTTCTCGATCGCCTCCCGCAGAATCATCGAACAGGCTGCCGCATAAGCATTCGAGGAAGAGGTCGCCGACGCTGCCACCAGGAGATCGGTATTGGAGTACCGATCGAGATGCGCTTCGTGTTCCCCGGGCACAGTCGCCCCGATCGCAAAACAACACGGCTGGCAAGCGGGCCAGGAAATCCCGTCCGTGTATCCATTGTTTCCACACGGAGCACTGACCCAAATTCCACGTGCTCGAAGCCTCTCCAAACTGTCATCGATCGCAGTCTGAACGGGTTCGCGATGGGACGCATCATCCAAAGGCGAAAGATTAACGGCGGTAATGTTTAGCCTCTCAACATTCTCCAACACCCACTCCAGACCGGCAGCCATCGTAGGCGCTTCATCCTGACCCTTCAAGTGAACAATGGACACACACCGAACCTGCGCTACGGAATCGTTATACGCCACACCCATCACACCATCGTGATTCAAAGACGACGGGTATCCCACCGAAGTCCCGTGATACCCTGGAGGAACAGGTGAGGGATCGTCATTCTCGTCAATACTGTTGTGGGTTCCGATCACCTTTGGTCCCCAGGGCATTTCAACCTGCCAGGGAGGATCGGTGAGATCACAGCCGTCATCCAGGATGGCCAGACACTGCCCTTTACCCCAGGTCAATTTTCCGGCGTATTCCCGCCAGGTATCGATCACTCCGATCTGCTGAAAGTTCTTTTCGTTATATGGAACACAGGTCGCGGACACCATCGTATCCTGCGTGTCAATTCCAACGGTGGACGCGCTGTTTTTATCTCGTTTCATTGCAAGATCTCTCCACCATCCATCGACAGAACACCTGAAATCCCGCTGGGTATATCCTCTGTGACTCTCGGATCTGACAGACGTGCGCTTGTGACAATTACCGGGTCAGCGTAAACGAACGATGCCTTAGCGAGTGTCCGTTCCTCTACGCCTCCGCTGTCAGCTTCCGGTTGTGGCGACCGATCAGCACCGAAATTCCGATCCAAACAAGGACCAGAGCCATGTTGAACATCGCAAAATGGGCCGTCCGAAATGCAAACAGATTGATGCCAACATACACCAGCAGTGCAGACAGCACGTCACCCGCCCGAACAAAGAAACTGTCGATCGCCTGCTTCGCCTTGTATTTCTGCTCTCTTGTAGTCGGCAGGAAAAGAATCTGCCGCACCGTATTCTGAAGAGAATAGTCCGTCGCATTCTCAGCGGTCTTCGCCCAGCGGACAACGGCCAAAACCGGGAAAAAGGCCAGTAATGCGTAGCCGCCAAAAGCAATGACCGGCAAAACGAGAATCGCAACTCTGAGTCCAAGGAAACGCATTTTCTTTTCCAAGCGGCTCATCAGCAATCACAACATCCGTATCGCCGGATGGTCTTCTATCGCGCCGGTCGATCAAATTCGTCACCAAAAGCGTCAACGCGAGCAAGCCTGCGGACAACAGCAGCAGTTGGTACACACCCACCGGCTCGATCAACTTTCCGGCCAATGCACTCCCGAATACCGCCCCGGCGGAGGCGCCGAAGGCAACTACGGGAAACAGCCGATTTCCCATATCCACGGTATACACATCATTCGCGAATGCCCAGAACTGGGCAATCACCATCAGATTGAAAACACCCACCCAGAGATAGAAAACGACCCCGAGCGGTACATCTATCTGCGCCAGTACATAAAACGCGACCAGACAGGCCACAAAGAACAGCGTCACCAGATTGATCAGCAACCGCCTTGGAAACCTCGCCGCAAGAATACCGTAAAGCGGTACGGCGCCCAACAGCAGCAATCCCTGTCCCGCGGCAGCATAGCTCTTGATCTCAGCGCCTCCGCCTACCAGAATCAGGGCTTCTCTAACCGGCTTCAGGATATAGTAAGTAGTCAGCAGAGCGAAGACATTGAGAGTCAGCAGGAGACACGTGGTACCTTCGCCTGGTTCGACTTTGGTAAAAAGTCCAAGCAATCGCTCAACGGGATTCTTCTTCTGGTTATTCATTGGTTTTTACTCCACCGGCAGATATAAAATGTCTATAGACAATCCCCGAGCTCTGCTCACCTTCATCAAATGATGATCGCACGGAATACACTTGTCGATGAACGGACAAGAAGAATTAGAAATCTCCCTTCTCGACAAAATAAATTCGGTCGGGATGCGTATATCCGTCGAACATCACCTCTTCTCCTTCGCTTCGCATACCAACCTTTTCCGCCACGCGAATGGATGCGAAATTTCTTGGATCGATCATCGCAATCACCCGACTCAGACCCAACTTTCCGAATGCATAGTTACGTACCGCGGTGACGGCCTCCGTCGCGAACCCCTGACGCCAGTGTGGACGAGCAAGCCGGTACCCAATCTCGACCTCGGAGCGTCCATTCACATCCGGATATTGAATCAATCCGCAATATCCAACCACCAGCATACTGTGCTTCACCACGATAGCCAATGGACCCCAGCCGGGGTTCTCCAACGACATCTGGACTCGTTCTCTCAACCAGGTTCTCACCCACACCTCTGTCTGTACCCCAATCCCGAACTTCATCACTTCCTCGTTTCCGAAGACATGAATAATCGCGTCGAAATCAGTTTCGAGAAAGGATCTCAGAAGCAGTCGGTCGGTCTCGTGCACAGTCAATCCATCGGTCATTGATCGCTGTCGCTCTCGATTGCCGCCGCTGCCGAACGATCGTACTCACGTGCGGCCTCGAGGCGGATTGATCGGTCTGCATGGGATATTGGTCTCCACTTCTTACCCTGACAGACCCCCTGGATATGAAATTCAATTCTACTCACCCCCAACGACCTCCACCCCTCTCCAGAAAGCGACCCGTCCCTTGATTTCTTTCGCAGCTTCCTTCGGATCAGGGTAATACCAGGCAGCATCGGGATTTTCTTCGTCTCCCACCGCCAGAGTGTAGTAGTGGGCAGTTCCTTTCCAGGGGCAAAATGTAGTCTGCGGACTCTCCCTGAGAAAGTTCGACCCTACGGAATCGAGTGGAAAATAGTGATTTCCCTCTACAATTGCCGTATCCTCACTGTCTGCGACAACCTCGCCATTCCAGAACGCCTTCATTTTAACGCCTCATATTTTAACCTGTGATATTCGTTCCATCGTATGCCACAAGTGGCAACAACCTGGATTCTTCCAGAGCGGCAGTACGGTGTCCCAAACTCGTCAGAAACACCTCATTGGTGGCAAAGGCCATAAACTCAGCGAGCGACTTCTGACGAACCAGCATCACCAGATCCCAGCGCTCCTCCTGCGGACCAATCAGATACTTGCCGCCCTCACCCAGGAAATCGAGATCCCCGCCACTGGCTCTGAGAATTGGCAAAGTATGATCGATGTACTTCTGAAACGCCTCCCGTCCCGATATCCCGGCTGATGTAGCAAGCTCCGGACTGGCTGAATAGTCGGCCACCTCTCGAAAACGCAGCAGGTTCAACATCACCACTTCACCCGGAATCGCCCTCGCCATAAGGGCTGCGCCGGACGCCTGAGTGGGTTCCAGATACCTGTCCGTCATATCCCCATACCCCTCATTCATTCTCCTGTCTAATCTGCCTGCTTTCTTACCTGCTCCAATTCGGGTAGCATCTCTCCATCCAGACATATCAGTTCAGGTACACCATTTGGGAGTGAGACCCAGTAGAAATCGAACGGGATCGGATCTGTCGTACCGCCCGAGGTCTCCAGATGTCTCCATGATTCCGGCGGATCACCCGGGCAAATCAAGTGATAGAAAAACGCCTCCTGGATCTCCTCCGTCCCAAACTCGGACATGTCTCGCTCAATCTTGCCTAGAAAGCTGGCGAATTGGAGCCCGGTGAGTCCGGTCTCTTCCTCGGCCTCCCGCATCACCGCAACATCTGTGTCTTCACCAGGCTCAACGGTACCGGCGGGAACCTGAATCCCTGCTGCGGGGGAATTCGGATGCGCGAAAACCAGGAGTCGGTTCTTGTTCGTGATGTAGGCGTATACGCGTTTCCTTCGGGTCTTCATTTACCGCTAATCCCCCAATTTGCCATGAAAACCTGCCTGCGGGAAGATGCAATTTTAGCCGGTTGCTCAAAAGGGGCGAACATCTGTTCGCCCCTTATCACATACAACCCGAAACCTACATCAAATCCCAAGTTTCTTCTTTAAGTAATCACTCGTAAGATGCTTCAACACTTCGAGCGGTTCGCAACTGTTGTCGTCGCCGTAATCGACATCCACACGCCCAACATTTTTCGCAACCTTGATCGCTTCCTGATTCAGTTTGAGATTTCGTTTCCCAATACCCATCAGCGCAACATTCATCGCATCCTTCACCCAGTTCTCTTCGTTCACAATGGAATCCCGAATGCGCCGGATGTACTCCAGAAAGAAATCATCATCCAGATCTGACTTCTTCTTTTTATCCTTCGACAGTTCGTACAGAAGCAGATAACCACAGCGCCGTCGCATATCATCTTTGTTGTCCACCCACTCCTTGGCCAAATCCTTGACAAATGGGGCCTTCGAAAGCGGCGCGTCACACGAAGCGTACACGTGCGAGAGCATCCCGACGTTCAGGTCTTCCACCTGCTGCTCCACCTGCTCCCTCGTGATCTCTTTGGGATCATCTATCAGAATACCCATCACCCTGGCGTCATAGTATTCGCTCTTCCACAACTGCTGGGCGAGCTTGTGATCCCTTCCGACCCCTTTGGCTAGCTTCCTCAGCCGTGTCAGTCCAATACCGAAACTCTTTAGGCCGTTTGCCTCAGGCCCAAGTTTCTGCCAGTAAGCGACACCTCGCTCATTCTGGTGCTCTTTCAAAAGCTTCAACACTTCCGATTTCGTCATCTCCTCATCCTCAACTTAAGTCCGTCCAGGTCATAAACTGTGTTCTACCCGATTCCAGGTTCGTCAAGCGAGATCCGAAAGCAAATCCAGAAACCCCTGACGAAGAACCCCTTCTGCACCTTCCGCGTAGGGGGATACGTTTACCTCATATCCTCCCGTCTCGTAGGCTTCATCAACAGGAACATACCCGCTGCTGCCGCCACACGCGTAGGAACCGACCATCGTAAAGGTGTGGGGCGACGCAGCCTTCACAGCCATCGTAGTCTCGCTGAACACCTCACCTGGAAAGCCCACCAGATGAAGCGCCCCTGCACGTAGACCCTGAATCGATATCGCTCGTGTCTTCCCCATCCCTGCTTCCACATCGCGGAGCTTTCTGGGCAACGCCAGCTCCCTGGACACCCCGCGAACCAATGCGTCACCATCTACCGTCTTGACTGATTTTGCTGCTTCCTCAACCGATGCCACGAACTCGGCTGCGTGAGCTGCCACGGGCTCAAAAGATTCTTGTGGACCGATCACCGGATTCACATTGGCTGCGCCACCGTTAAGGAAAAGGAATGGGCAGTCCAGTTTCTCTTCCAGAATGGCAGCAGCGTGTCCCGGCCAATCTCCAGAGATCAAATAATTCCGCCCACTCAACACCACACCGTGGCAGGCGAAATTGCACAATCGCGCAACAGGTTTTCCACCCGGCGTATCAATGCCTAGCAGAATCAGTTCCCTGTCGATGGGCCCATCCGGATTCTTCCCCAGGATAATCTTTCCATCTTCGAGCTGCTCTCTCCGATTGATCCCGATTCCGCAGGAGCCTCTCCCTTCCGTCAGCACAACATCCTCGCTGCGCATCTTCGCCAGGGCGGCGGCAGACAGAACCGACGCCTCGAGCGTAGACACCCACTGCCGATTTGCACGTTCGCCAGCCATCGCCGGAGCAGAATGCGTGTGCGTCCCGAACGAAAAAATGTTTCCTCGGGGAACACCCACCTGCTTCTCCAGTTCATCCAGCAATCGCGGCAGAAAGGCCTCGTGATACCAGAGGATATCGCCCGAAAGGATCAGGGCTTCGCCGTCATCACCTTGCACATAAAGTGCACGAACGAAAATTGGATCGTGAACCCCTTCGTGTGCGTGATCACGCCCTCCGTATCCCGCCAGGTGGCACGGCGAGGTCGGCGTAACATTCACCTTTGCAGCTCCGGCCATCAATCCCATAGCACAACTCCTCACAATCCGTCAAACGCGCACATCTCTACCCGTGAGATCGCTTAAGCTGTGAGGAAGCCCTCCGGAATATCCAGACTCCAGACCTCGCTGTTCAAAGGCTCTGCGTGACCGCCGGCCAGCCAGATCTTGTCCTTGAAGGTAAAGGCGGAATGTTCGTGACGCGTCTTCCAGACCACATCGTGGGTCATCTCCGTCCAGTCCTTGCCATCCTTCGAAAACCAGACATCGCCGAAGTTTCCATCATCGCGGTTCCAACCGCCCAGAAGCCACATATGATCCCGGTGAACCACTACAGAAAACCACATACGCTTCGTCCAGGGCGCTTCGGAAGTCACTTCCGTCCAATTCACCCCGTCCTCGGAACACCACACATCATTCAGGGGAATGGTCTCCGGCTGCCAGGCGCCACCGCCCATAATCCAGATCTTGTTATCAAACACAACGGCGAAGGCGTGGGTGCGTTTGGACCAGGGTGCGTTCTCCACCTCGCATCGCCACTCCTTGCCATCCGCAGACGACCAGACATCGTTCTTCATCGTCGTCTCATCATCCTGATAGAAATTCTCCGTGCCCCCCATAATCCACATACGATCCTTGAACACCACAAAGGACGGCGAGACCCTTGCGCACCAACCTGGATCATCCGTCTCCAGAGTCCACTTAGCGCCATCGGGCGAAGACCACACGGTGTTCGTATTCTCAGCACCAGGGAGTTTCCGTCCCCCCATCAGCCAGAGTTTTCCATTGAAAGGCATCGTCGCCGGGAGATCTCCGTGAGTCCACTCTGCCTCTTCGACCACACACTCCCAGTTAACCCCGTCGCTGGACTTCCACACGTCTCGAGGATTCGGTGTCTTCGGCGTGAACCAACCTCCGAAAATCCACATATGCCCATCGTGCACCATCTCACCCTGGGAATCGCGAGCTTGCCACGCAGCCTCTTTATTTTCGAGAACCCAATCAGGTCCCTTCACTTGCTTGTGCATTTCATCGCCTCCCAAAAAAGTCCCACAATAACCAGCTCGAACTACGATTTATCGAAGAAGTTTTGTCACTGTAAAGCTTTGGCGGTCTGCAACAGGTGTTGCGTCATCCTTCTTCAAACTTTGGCTACCGGTCTCGCACCCACCACAGCAAGTTCTGCAGAATACAACGAGGTATCACCAGCAATATATAACGTCGTGAACGCCTCGCCACCAAAACAGCAGTTCGCCACGGCCTGTTCCGGAACGAGAATTTTTCCAATCAGATTCCCATCCGGCGTATAGCAGTGAACCCCGTCCCCGGCGCTCGTCCAAATATTGCCCTGCACGTCGCATCGAAACCCGTCGGAAGCGCCCGGCCTGACCACAATGAACTCCCTTTCATTGCTCAGCGATCGGCCATCCGATGCCACATCGAACGCCAGGACATTCTTCGGCTCACCCGTATCAGCTACATAAAGAATCGATTCATCAGGTGAAAAAGCGATCCCATTGGGACGGTCCATACTATCGACCACAATCGCCAGATCTCCCGAATCAGGATCGAACCGGAACACGTGATTTCCTCCCACTTCCGAATCGCGCTTCTGTCCCTCGCGATCAGACAGAATCCCATAGGGAGGATCGGTGAACCAAATGCTGCCATCGGATTTCACCACCAGATCATTTGGCGAATTCAGCCGCTTACCTTCATACCGATCCACAAGCATCTGAACCGTCCCGTCGTGCTCGGTCCTCGTAATCCCGTGTGTCAAATGCTGCGCACTGACCAGCCGGCCTTCCAGATCCACATAGTGGCCATTCGTGAAATTCGCAGGCTCGCGGAACACGGTCGTCTCCCCGGTCGCCGGATCGAACTGGATCATCCGGTCGTTCGGGATATCGGAAAACAACACCACGTTCTGACGCGGCAGATATACAGTTCCTTCAGCCCACTCTGCTCCTCGCCAGTGATGTATGAGCGTAGGATTTTCTGGCAGCAGCTCGTCGAATCGGGAATCCAGACTCTCGAACCCGCTCCTTAAGCCTTCACCGGATGTGTCACTTCGATGTGTTGGAAAAATCTTTGACTCAGCACTCATATATCCAGGCCTTTTTGTGGGTTAATTCGACTCCTAGTGGACCGATCACAGCTAAACAATCGGAAGGTTTCAGCTCGCCCCTGACCAAACAGTGTCTGGCGAACCCATTTACTCACCAAGTCTCTTCCTGAATTGTTCATATCCCCCTGCGTTTTGCAGCCGGGTGTATCCTATTTCTTTTAAAGTCTTCAGCGCAATTCCCGACCTTCTTCCACTTCGGCAGTACAACACGATCTCTCGATTCTTTTCGGTGGTGACACTGTTGATCCGGGAACCGATCTCGTCAAAGGGAATATTGATCGCCCGCTTGATATGGCCGCTCTTGAACTCGGCATCCGTCCTGACATCGATCACCAGCGCCTGATCGCTGATCCTGCCGGGTGTTCGGCTCGACTCTTTATTTCCGCAAGCCAGGACAAATGTAACCAACAACACTGCCGGGAAAATGATTCGCAATTGTCCCTCC